>JACCDQ011969492.1_pt1 | contig 33258 bp, 46 predicted proteins | sample 7446031 | NCBI WGS metagenome assembly JACCDQ01 (sample SAMN15323442, study PRJNA562643) | freshwater metagenome | isolation source: river surface water | place: USA:Blue River Watershed | collected 2017-08-17 | reverse complement strand
GGTGGGTTGCATTCATCAAGGCTTTTAATTCTTTGCTGAACGTGACACCCGCACGTTTTTCAATTTGATCTACGGTCAAATTTCCAAGCATGATGTTCATGGTTGCTCTCCTGTTGCTTTGGCGATGGTGGCGCGTGCTTTGGTGATGTCGCTTGAACGCACAACGAGCGTCACGAACTCCTCGGACGAGTTGGCCAAGACGAAAGGCTGCAAAGCGCCCAGCAGATCAGGCGCTGCGGCGATCAAGCGGGCGTTGGCGAGCGCAATAAGACGACCAGAATCTTCATCGTCGCCAAATTCACCGGCCTCAAGCGTTACAACCGTCTGGCATCCAATGATTCTGCCCCGTGTGATCTCGCCTTTGGGTATGCCTGACATTACATCGAAGTCGTCGTATCCCAGCAATTCAAACGCAATTTCATCGGGTTCAAGCCCCTCTTGCTGCATTGCGCGCTCTTTCCAGATGAACCACGGCCCCGGTGTGTATTTTGTCATGTCAATTCTCCGTCTTGTAGTTTCTTCATGTAGCCCCTGATTCGCACCACAGCACCCATGCCGTAGCGTTTCTCAAGGTACTCCATCCGTACTTTGGTCAGGACTTTTTGCCCTGTCACTTGATAGGTACACAGCAGTTCTCGGGCTTCACCAAGTTCAATCATGTATCTATCACCCTCATTAGATGCTGTTTTTCTGATGTGTGACATTGGTACTTTCCCTCAGTACGGCATTGGGTTAAGGTCCATCAAGCCCCACTTCATTTTTGGGTACTTGCGAAGAATTTTGGTTTTTTGCAAGGCTTGGATGGTTGCCCAAACTTGTCGTTGCGTCCATCCAGTGATGATTTCCATTTCCTTGCTGGTCAGTTCGCCATGCTCAAGCAGGCGCTTCAGGGCGTAAGTGCGGGTCAATTGATTCTCCAAACAGGCTTAACCCAATTTTCATCATCAAAAACCCAAGGCATTGATTCAATCAATTCTGGAATTTCGCTCATCACTGCATCGCCACTTTCGTCATCAAGTGGTTGCCAATGAAAACAAAATCCAGCCGTTTTTGTTTCGCAAATTTCAACAAGATATGGATCGCCAAATTCGTCAATGATGTCAAAAAGCTCTTGATTTGTTTTTGCAGAAGCAAATCCAACCCAACCACTTGGCTTTTGGTCTTCACACAAAAATCGAAAATAAATTGTTTTCATACTGTCTTCCTCAAAACTTGGTTGATTTGCTGGCGAATGTGCTCAGGCATTGGGGCTGCTTTCTTCCGGTCTGCCTCAATTTTCATCAATGCGGGGTCAGGACCAGTGTGGGCAGGCGGAACTGTCGTCCGGGCAACATCAGCCGCTTGTTGGGCAAAAGACTTGTTGTCCTTGATTTCAAAAACGTCTTGCCAACTGCTTGTAATAGATTTCTCCAAAATGGCTTGGACATCCTGACCAGACTTACGAAACTTATCCAATTTTGCAATCAACAATTTGATGGCTGCTTCTGTTGCTGGCTTCTTTATTTTTTTCCGCATATCAAGGAATGCTTGCCATGTCTCCAAAGGAATCCAATCTGGCAAAACAATAGGAGCGGCAGCGACTTTCTTCTCTTTCTCTTTCTCTTTCTCTGCCTCTCTCTCTGTCTCTGGGATAGCATCTTGCAAGCATTCTGCTAGCACTCCGCTAGCAACAACAAAAAATCCTTTATCAATCAATGGCTTAAGTCCATCGTTGATGTCTTTGACAGACAGATGCAAACGAAACTGGAGTTCTTCTGGTGAGCCATCAAAACTGCCATCTTTTGACTCGGATGCTAGCAACCACAGCAATGGTGCAAGCGCCTTGCTAGCAAGTGGCAAGCACATAAAATCACGGTTGATTAAAATGTCTCGGTGGAGTTTTATCCACGGTGGGCAGCGATCTTTGTAATGCTGAAAGGTCGCCCAATTCTTTGGCTGTAAAAGCATTTTTCACCTCACGTTGTCGGTCAGTCGTTACTGAAGAAACAGTGGCAGGACGGTAACGAATCGTCTTTTCGGGAGCTACCCTAGCCATGTCTCATAAAACTATACCAGCTTATCGCTCAAGCAACAAGTCGGCAAGAATTTGGATTGCCAAATGGATTGCAGCCCATCCAGCCATGACCACTAGGCCAATCGTTATGTTTTCAGTCATGCTCGGCTATATACGCTGATGGGGTGGTTGTTGTGGTACTTCTGTTGAGCCTGAACAAGCTCTCTGGTGTTGTAAAGGTTGCTTTTCATCCTTTTCCAGTCAAACGCATTGTTGCTGGATTTTGGCGTTCCATCATCCCAAAAAAAAGCGACTTCTTTTTCTGGCTCGTCTTTTTTGACTTCCCAATACGCGCCGTGGTCCGCAAGCTGCTTTCCGGTCAACTTAAAATAGTGGTTGAACTTCTGAGTCGCGCCTTCACGCTTGATGTAGTCAAGTTCAATGTAGCCTTCACGCAACAAAATGTCTTTGATGGCGGACGGTGAAGATCGAAATCTTGTGCTAAAGCGATGAGAGATTTTGCGATGACTGACATTTGGCTGCTTGAGCTGGTCAAGATAGAACTTCATTTCTTGTAGCATATTTCAACTTCCTTTTTGGTGATGATTTGAATTGCATGAGTCAGGATAGCCACGGCTGCGGCATCCCAATCTTCATGGTTTGGACAATTGGCTGAAGCCTCAAGGAGGGCAATGTCTCGCAAGTGCCATGCTGAGTCTTCTTCGAGTTGGTCTGGTGTTTTCATGGGCTGAAGCCTATCATCGTTTTTTGCTTTTCATCATAGGGAAAGTACCAATACAAATTCTTGTTTTGCTGAATTACAGTTGAGGCTCAACAAGACAGGAGTTCACATGAACATCACACTTCTTCGACACGCACGGCGTTTGTTTCAGACGTACAATGCGTCCCCTGATGTCATCCGCAGCTACCAACGCAAATGGGCACGTTCCGTTCATCAGCTTGGCAACAATTGGCTGTTGGCACAACCAGTTGCGAGGGCAAAATAATGGGCTATCTTATTGGACTAGCCTGCTTCTTTGCTTGGCTCACACACGTTTTTACATGCTTTGCAGAGGGTCTTTGGGGCTTTCTGATTGCAGGTGCTTTGCTGTTCCCAATTGGGATTTTGCATGGCATGTTTCTTTGGTTTAGATAAGGTGTTCTGCCAACCTATGTAATGGCAGTTTTTTTAGGAGAATGAAATGGGCTTTGTAGCTTCTGACAGTGGTGGTGGTAACTTCAAACGTGTGCCTGCTGGCGTTCACGTTGGACGTTGCTATTCTTTGATTGACCTTGGAACTCAATTGTCGTCTGGTCAATATGGCGAAAAACTGCAACACAAGATTCGCGTTGCTTGGGAATTGTTTGGCGAAGACGAAGATGGCAAACCTTTGACCATTGAGTTTGACGGTCAAGAAATGCCAATGACCATCAGCAAGTCGTACACACTGTCTCTCAGTGAAAAAGCGTCCCTGCGTAAAGACTTGCAATCGTGGCGCGGTCGTGAGTTCACTGAAGAAGAAGCCAAAGGCTTTGACATCAGCAAACTGCTTGGCGCGTACTGCATGGTCAACGTGACTACCAGCGAAACCAATGGCAAGACATACGCCAACGTGGCAAACCTGACTCCATTGCCCACAGCATTGAAAAATGCCAAGCCAGCAGGTGTTCACCAGAACGTCATGTTTGACTTGGACAATCCTGATTGGGGCATCTTTGACACGTTCCATGACAAGCTCAAGGAAACAATCAAGCGTAGCCCTGAATTTGCTCAGGCAGCCGGTCTGTCTTCTGGTCAAGATGACAGCGGATTTGGCGACATGGACGATTCGGCGTTCTGACCATGACCAGTCTCTATCAACTCGCACATGATTTCCGGGAACAACTGGATAATCTTTTCGACCCAGAGACTGGCGAGGCTTTGCCAGCGTTTGAAGAATTCCGGGTCATGCTCGGTAACAAAGCAAACGCTGTTGCAGCCTATGTCCTGAACTGTGAATCGGATGCTGAACAAGCAAAAAATGCCATCAAACGCATCAAAGCCCTTCAAACGGCCTACGAGCGCAAAGCCGAGAAATTGAGGGAATACCTTGCCGAGAACATGAAAACGGCTGGAATCCACGAAATCAAGGCTGCTGATGGGTCTTTTGTGGTCAAGCTGTATGTTGACCGCGATGAGTCTGTTGTCATTGAGGAAGGCGCAAAGTTCCCTGCCGAACTGTGCGGCGACCCAAAACCTCCAGAGCCAAGCAAAACCAAAATCAAGAATGCCATTCTTGCTGGTGAACCTGTTGCTGGAGCATCCATTGTTCGCAAAGACAGATTGACTATTAAATGAAAGGAAAAGATATGTATTTTGTAGTGAGCCCAAATGGGTATTCTGGTTACGGCAAAACATTGTCGGATGCCGTTAAAGATTTGGAAGAACAAGATGAGCGCCATGAAATAAAAGCTCTTGAGTTTTACAAGGCAGAACCAATCAAAGTTGAACTCAAAGAAGTTCCAACTCCGGTTGAAGTCTCAAAAACCACAGTCAAGAAAAAATGATTTTGGGCCGCAAAAGCGGATGCTGTGACCGAAAGCCGGTTTAACCAAGTTGTTCCAAGCCACAGACGCAGCGAGTAGCGGCCCACCCTTTTTTAACCACAGGAGAAAAAATGTCACGAATTTACATTGTCAGCTACGGACGCGAAGCCCGCCTTGTCCGTGCAAATACACGAGCACAAGCATTGAATCACGTTGCCACAGGCATCATCAATGTTGACATCCCAACACAAGACCAATTGGTTGACCTTGTTGCAAAAGGTCAGTCCGTTGAATCGGCACTTCGCCAAGAACAGGAAGAAATTCCAATGGGGCAAGCATGAGCTACGCAGAAATCGAACTGAAAATCATTCGATGGGCTGAAGATCGACAAATCATTCCGAATAGCACAGCAAAAGCGCAGGCCCAGAAGACTATTGAAGAGTCTGGAGAGCTGCTTGAAGCTGCAACAGCTTTGTATGTTCTGCAAGAAACTGGCGTACCAAAAGAAGCGCCCATTTATCAAAAGTGGCTTGGCAAATACAAGGATGCTGCTGGCGATGTCATGGTAACGCTCATCAATGGTTGCGCCTTGGCAGATGTAAATTTGGTCGATTGCACATATCTCGCATATGACGAAATCAAAGACCGTAAAGGACACATGAATGCGGACGGAATTTTCGTCAAGCAATCTTGACCCAAACGTAGAGATTGTCAGGCTCAAGCTAAAGCAACGTGCAGAGCTTGGAATGCTGAAATATGGAGTTGACACCACCCGAGAAGACATTGATTTAATCGGGTGGCTTCAACATCTACAAGACGAGTTGATGGACGCAAGCGTTTACGTCCAGAGACTTATGATTGAAGCATCAAAATTGCAACATTCTCAACTTCGTTGACCCGCTTGGCCCATCCTTTCCCAAAGGTGGGCCAATGCTTTAGGTCCATCAGAAAAGACAGGCGGCGCTTCGAGTAATCTTGAATCAAGTCTTTTGCGTCAAAGGATTTGATTGCGGCCATTGTCTTGGGGCCGATGTCGCCATCTTGGTCAACGCCAACAACGCCTTGCAAGAACTTGATTGCTCGACCGGGGCCGCTATTGATGGCTGCATCAAAGACGCAGTAATCAATGCCTGAAGGCAACTCATTAGCCTTCACTTTGTCCCAATACTTGCGCTTGTAAAGTGGCGACACATCGGCAACAGTCAAAGACCGCATGGTCTTCTCATTGACCTCATGCCCAATCCATTCTTCCCAGACTGCTTTTGTGCAGCCCAAATTGGTCATTCCACCGGGGTCATCCTTGTGACAAACAAAACCACCTTCGTGCTTCAACACATGAGTCAAAGCATAGTCAAAGTTTTGCTTCATTTGTCAGCAGTGAATACGCCAACAGCGCCAGCCAATGCAAGGCCAACAGATACGATTGCTTCAGCCATTGCAGGTGCAACAGGAACACCAACGGCTGTCAGGATGAGGATGATGCCGCGCCAAGTCGAAGCCTCTTTTGCGCGATTGATAATGTACTGTTTCATGTCACCTCCAGCAGATAAAAAAAATGTAAACACACCAAAGAACCATACATATCAGCAGACTTGCAGCGATGAATGCGATGGCCCAATCTTTCATACACGAAGACCGTGGTTTCTGAAGAAGTCAACAATCAGGTATCCAAGCCCAACAATCCCAGCCCAGACCAGACCACCCAGAGTCTTTTCAATCACTGCATCCCGGAATTTGATTTTCCGAGCTTCAGCAGAAATAGCAAGACGCACCCATTGACGCTCTTCTTCGGTAAGCTCATTACTCTTTGCGCCACCAATGGCAATGGCAATTTCAGCTATCAATTGGGAGCGTTCTTCTGGTGACATCATTTCATCCTTGGTCCATTCAGCCAAATCACGGCAGAATTGCGAGTTCCCGAAATTATAGGTACAACTCGGTGTTGCAGCATAGAAGGAAATGCAATCAATTGACCTTTTTTCATGTCCACTTTGTAGTCTTGGTACAACTGGATTTCTAAGTCGCCGCCTTCATATTCATCCGGGTCGCTCATCAGGCAGATGACGCTGACTTTACGGTCCATTGGCTGGCCCGAAAGCAAGAACGTATCCATGTGCCAGCCATAGTGACCTTTTGGCCCGTATGAGCCGAATTGGACGTTCTCGTGGCCTGTGATGTCATAACCCCATCCATTGACTCGGTTTCCGGTCAGACCATGCTCGTACATGATGCCGCCAAACCAGTGGTCTTCAGGGGCAAAGCGCAGCACGGTATCGCGCTGGCTTTTGTCCTGATGCTCTCCATTTGTGCCCATTGATGCGTCTTGCGGTGCAATGTTCATAAACTCCCGAGCAGCCGCATCGCATACGTCTGTCGGGATTTGGCCCATATACCAAATTGGAAGGTGTTGTGTCATGTCTTAATATCCTGTTGCTACCCAATAAATTGTGGATGGGCTTCCGCTGCCGCTTGGGCGCTCCCATCGAACCGTTGTGCCAGATACAGATGGAGATGCCTTCATCATCACATATGTTTGACCTGTTGACAAATTGGTCGTTCCAGCAAAAGATGTGCATTGGCTCCCAAAAGAAGTTGGAAATGTCAAAGAAGTGTCAGTGCTGACGTTGCAAGAGATTCTTCCCCATTGAATCATCATGCCATTTGCAAATTTTTGATACCCGCTAGTTGCAAGACTATCCGCTGTTAACCAGCTTGCGGCAGGACCAGTTGGACCAGTTGGTCCTGTCGGACCGGGCGAACCAGTTGGGCCGGGAGAGCCAGTAGGGCCAGTATTTCCTTGAATACCTTGTGGGCCTTGAGGTCCAGTTGCACCAGTAGGACCAGTTGGGCCGGGAGAACCAGTAAGCCCTGTCGGGCCAGTAGGGCCGGGGCCACCAGTCAAACCAGTAGGACCAGTCGGTCCGGGTGAACCAGTTGGGCCAGTCGCACCAGTTGGACCGGTCGCACCAGTAGGACCAACAGGAATGCCAAAGTTAAACACAGCAGCAGAAGAAGTGCCGCTGTTTGTCACAGTGGCTGCACTGCCAGCCGTCAGGTTTGTTGTCGTGCCAACGGCAATAGTTGCAGCAGTTCCGGTTGCGCCTGTTGGCCCGGTAGCGCCAGTTGGCCCAACGGGTCCAGTAGCGCCAGTAGGTCCAGTCGCACCAGTTGGTCCGGTAGCGCCAGTTGCGCCTTGAGGAATGGTGAAGTTAAATACCGCAGCAGAAGATGTGCCGCTATTGGTGACGGAAGCAGAAGTTCCAGCAGCACCTGTTGTTGTTGGGCCAACAGCCACTGTTGCAGCCGTACCAGTAGCACCAGTCGGCCCCGTTGGGCCTGTTGCGCCTGTTGGGCCAGTTGCGCCTGTTGGGCCAGTAGGGCCAACCAATCCAACATTGGTGATTGTTGCCTTGCGAGTTGCCCCAACAGAAACGTCATAGACCATCAAATAGTCGGTTGACTGGATGGCTGTTTCAGTAGTCAAGCCACTGATGTTCACATCAGTTGCAACGTCCGCCAAATCGGATGTTGCCGAGTTACCGGTAATGTCAATACCCCAAGTGCCAGTTGCTCCAACACCTGCATAAGTAGGAGCGCCAACATCTGTGTTTGCCAGAACAACTGTGCCTGTATATCCATTGACAGATGTGACGGCATCGGTGTTGTCGATTTTTTCCCAGACAGAACCGTTGAACACAATCCAGTCGCCAATCACCCAATCATTTACACCGTTGATTGTGGTGTTGCCTGCCACGCTCACAACGTAGTAGTAACCTTTGGAGCCAACGCTGGAGGTGATTGTCGGAGTGTTTGTCGAAGCATTCCATGTGCCTTGATAGGACAAAGCGCCTTGCAATGATGCTGGAATTTGCGACAAAGGAACAGTGCCGCTTGAATCCAAAGTTGCAACACCATTTGCTACGCCAGCATCAAGAACAGCAGAAGTTCCAAGGCCAAGATTGCTACGCGCATCAGAGGAGTTATCTGCACCTGTGCCACCATTTGCAACCGCCAAAATGCCGGTGACGCCAGTCTCAAGAGGCAAACCAGTTGCATCAGTCAAGATTGGGGCAAAAGACTTTTCCCACAATCCGGTCGCGCTATTAAACACGATGGTTTGGCCGTTGTCAGGGTTTTGCGCTTGCACGTTGTGCAACTCATCCAGTTCATAGCCGTTTTGAACTCGCAAATAAATCTGACCATTGCCAGCGTTTGCGCGTTCAACAACACCCATGTAAACCAAATGGTTTGGAGCGTATTGCTTGACGTTTGTAATCGAGCCGGGAGTTGAGCCGAGATAAATCGTGTCACCGGGATTGAACGTGGAAAGATTAAGGCCACTGATGACACCCTGACACATTACGAAGCCAGTCTGACCAGCAGCAATGGCTTGGTTTGCAAGTCCCAAAGTTTTGGCGGAACCAGCATCAGATGTGTTGTATGCCAATTTAACGCTTGCACGGTCGCCAGAAGCGCCATACAGATAAACTGCCTGACCTTTTTGGATGGTCGTAGTTTCTGCGTTGGTCACGCGAGCAAGGATGGATTGACCAATGCGAACAATGCCGTCATTCAAGGCATTGAAAGCAATCGTTCCTTGATCGGAATCCCAGACCATCTTGCCAACATCAATAGTCTCAGTGGCATTGATGTCGATTTGAACGTATGCGCCAGTGAAACTGTTGCCTGATACATTGTTGTTGTCGTCAATCAAAACGCCAGAGTTCTGGACAGTAGTGCCAGTTGTGCCATCAAAACGAACAACTGCGTTGTCGGTGGCGGTCGGAGACTTTGCAATGAAATCAGTCGATGGCACATACGCAGTCAACCAACCAAGCGATGTGTATGTCCGCATGACGTTGTTTACTGTGTTCCAGTAAAGAGCGCCGATCAACAGCGGGTTTCCATCATTGTCCGTTGCTGGGTCGGCATTCTTTGCACCCAGATAGCGGTCATCAAAACTGTCGTACAAAGCGGCAGTATTGGCTTCAGAAAGAGCAGCAGCAACTTCAGAGGCAGACGCAGCAGATGCGCTTGCGGCAGCAGCATTCTCAGATGCTAGAGCATCAGAGGCAGATGCGGCGGCAGCATTCTCGGAAACCAAGGCAGCAGCCTCACTTGCATCAGCGGCTTGCTCGGATGCCAAGGCAGCAGCGGCAGAAGTTGCCGATTCACCGGCAGAATTTGCCGCATTGACGGCTTCGGCGGCGGATAGGTCAGCACTGTTGTCGGCATTGATTGCAGATTGAGCAGCATTGGACGCAGAAGTTGCGGCATTAGAAGCGGAGCCAGCAGCAGCGTTTTCAGATGCAAGAGCATCGGAGGCAGATTGCGCAGCATTGGCTTCGCTGATGTCAGCGGCAGCAGCAGAGGCGGCGGCAGCATTCTGAGAAATCAGAGCGGCAGCGGCACTTGATTCGGCAGAGTTCTTGGATGTCAAAGCATCGGCAGCAGAAGATGCGGCGGCATTCTGAGAAACAAGAGCAGCAGCAGCAGAATTTGCAGCGTTAGCTTCGCTTTGAGAAGCATTGCCAGCAGAAACATCAGCATTGTTCTCTGACACCAAAGCAGCAGCAGCAGATGCCGCAGCACTTATCTCGCTTGCATTGGCGGCAGAGGCTGAAATGGCCGCAGCATTCTTAGAGACAAGAGCATCAGAAGCACTAGCGGCGGCAGAAGCTGCTTCAGCAGGGGCTGCAATGATTGCAGCCATGTTGGAATCAACATTGTTGATTGCGGCCAAGTTAGCGTAAACATCATTGATGACAGTTAGGTCATTTGCCACCGCAGTGATGCTGACCATGTTGTTTTCAATGTCAATCAAGATTGCATTGCTGACACCGATTGGACCAAGAGTCTCGGACGTTCCATTTGTGTAAACGATGTCCAAGTAAGCGTAGTCACCTTGGTCAACTTGAGTGATACTGGCGATGCCGTTGCCAGCAACACCTCGATCAATGTTAATAACTTGAGTTGGAGCTGGATAAAGCTCCATTGCCACTCCAGCACCAAAGCCAGATTCAACAACCAATGTCGAAGATGTGGAAGGAGAAACAACAACGTTAATGTTGTTGCCGTCAATGACGTTCACATCAATGTTTGCCATGTGAACTCTCCTTAAACAACAGCCGCAGTATTGACAACGCCATCAGAGCGCACAAGGAAAAGCAAAAAGATGATGGCGTCATCTTGCGGCGTCCCGCCAGAAGCAGGAAATCCAATTTTGATGCGGCCAGAAAACCCAACAGGACTTTGAGCAGAAATATCCAGCTCTGGGTCATCCGCAATGACATCCCAAGCTGTCTGGTCAATAACCAGCGTAAATGCGCCAGAGGCATCGTTACGGTTTGTGATGGTCAAGGAAACAGGAGTTGGCGCAGGAGAGTAATCAGTGATGTCGAAGGTCAAGCCATTTCGACTGTCATTGATGTTCGTCAGAAGACGGCGAACAATCTGAGCATCAATTGTTGCGCCAGTCAAATCAACTGGGGTTGCACCAGCACCAGTAAAAACAAGATTCCAATACGTTTTTTGCTGATAAACGAGTTCGCCAGCAATAATTGGGTTATTGAATCCTGAAACTTGCGTCAGGGTGTTTTTATTAAAGACTGCCATTTGGTTCCCCAAATCTCGGGTGGTGACGCTCCCCACCTACTAGCGGGGCTACGGATGTGTCTTATATTGTATTAAACAGGAACTTCTGGAAAGACAATATCAATCGGAAAATTCTTTTGAGAAGGAATGTCCCGCAAAGCCTGACGATACAACTTCCATTCTTGTTTTTTATCATCAGGCATATAAGACAAAACATCTTGAAACTGAGTCCAGTCTGACTCAGCTAAAAGTTGATTTCTTTTTTCTCTTGCAGAAATCGCAAGCTGCTCATTAGAAAAAACAATGTCAACAAGCTCTGGAAACCCATTTTCTCCAGCAACAATTTTTTTCAATGAAGATTGACCTTCAATCAATTGCAAATGAATTTGCTTTGGCACTTCAACTTTATCCAATGGGATTTGATTCCCATGAATTTCTGTGTCATAAAAACCACACTTGGAAGGAGAAAAATAAATTGTCATTTTTATCTCAATATCCAATTGCAATGTAATACGCTTTTGCAGGAGAGCCAGAACCAGAGGGACGCTCCCAACGCCAATCGAATGATGAAACTCCCGGAGCTGAATTCAGCACAAAAGTACATCCAGCAGCATTGTATGGATTAGGGCTAAGAATAGTTCCAGTTACAAGCAAACAAGCATTTGGAAATGTTATAGGAAGAGATTGGGTTGCATTTGTGCTGACATTGGTGTCTCCTGTCAGCCCCCATTGAATAATAAATCCACCGGGTAGTTTTTGATAACCGCTTTGGGTCAGTTGTTTTGAAAATGCAGCCAAAGAAGCAAGGCTAATTGCACCAGTTGTTGAATCAACAGAGGTTACACCACCATTTCCAGCGGAAGTGGCATATCCAGCAGAGGATGCAGATGTTGCCGTTGCAGCATTCCCTGAAATGTTAATCCCCCAAGTTCCTGAAGCTCCAGAACCAGTTGGGCTTGGAACATTTGTTCCAATTGCCAGTCCAAGATTTGTTCTTGCAGAAGAAGCGCTGGATGCGCCAGTGCCTCCATTAGCAACTGGAACAGCATTCGTAAGGCCGTCAGTCGCATCCAACTGACCGCTTGAATTTAGGTTGTTCGCAAGTTGCGAGAGGTTATAGGCTTGTGTCATGTTGCACCCTTATGCAGCACCAATCCTAGCAAATGTTTGCTGGTTGAGCAAGGTAAAGTTATTTTGGAAGGCCGTTGTCAGATTGTACCCAGACGATGTGGCCGTGTAATCGTAACTGGACCCTTTCGCCAAAATCATGCCATTGGCATAGACTTCCATTGACAATGGATTGCTTGGGAAAGGATAAGACAAAGCGCCGTTTACAGAATAAGAAACTGTATTTGTAACGTTTGACGCTGGAACACCAAAATTGTTCTCAGAGTAAGAAATCACCGTCATTCTGCCAGTCACCGGAGCAGGAAATCCGTTGATTGTGTTGCCGGACAAATCGTAATCAATCTCGCTGAACTGTACGCCATTCACATAAATGGACTCAAATCCATTTCGGAAAGCAAAAGTCGTTGGCGAGTACGATGTATCAGCGGACAAATCTACCGAAAACCGACTAAATGGCGCATAAGTTGAGCCAGAAGCACGATAGCGATAAACACCGTATCCTGAAGTTGCACCAGCGATAGTGCCGGTAAACGTGATTGTCTTTGTAGATGTGTTGAATGATTGGACCGTATAGACGGTTGGGGTATCAGTGGGACTTGGCTGAGTGGATGCAAAGCAAAGTTGATCGCCAGCATTGATTGTCTGGTATGTCGGGTCAGTCAAGACAATGGAATTTGATGTGCTTGATTGAATAAAAGTCACAAGGTTCTCAAAGTAGTTGTCGGTGCTGACAGCCCTCATATTGATGAGAATGACAATCTCGCCTGCGGCGCAAGCGTTGCTCATCACAATGCCAGCAGTCGTTTCACTGTATTCGCTTGGGTCAAGCAAAGCACCATCACGAAACACCAGCAAACTTCCAACAATATGAGTTTCGTTGAATGTAGTCTGACCAGCAGTTGCACTGGAAGTCACTTCTGTGTAGTAGAAGTTGTCAGGCTGAGTAAAACCAACAACTCGACCAAACACATCAATAGTCAATGTTGCAGCACTAAATGTCTTGGAATAAACGCCGTTGCCAAAGTTCAAAAACTTCTCAAGCGAGACAACCATAGAGCCGCTTGTGTTGTTCACAATGCTTAACAAACCGTCAGCAGAGCTTGTCGCAGTTGTGCCAGCCTTTGTCAATTGACCAGTACGCAAATCCAAGTCAATGTAGTTCTGACCATCTTCCAATGCACCCCAAACAGATGAGTCATACACCGAAGTTTCAGTTGGGACAAATGCGCCACCCAAGTTTGCAAAACCAGCATTGCCAACAGCAAAACTGAACTTGCGATTTGTTCGATTGGCAATCAACAAGTAATTGCTTGTCCCAAAACTTCCCGCATACCAAGTGTAATCAGCAGGATTGGAGCTGCCGTTTGCTGTGGCGTTATTGAGCAAGCCGTAGTAAGACTTGTTGCGAGGATTGAGGCTGAAGCCAGACGCTCCCGTAGCATTGTCTGCATAGGCCACAGCAAGCCAACGCTCAGTGTATTGGAAGGTTGTTGGCCTCCAGTTAAACACAGCAGATGCTGGAGAGTATTGACTTGTTGCCGCAGGATTAACCAAGCGATAAAACAAATACCAGTTGCCAGCAGGAATTTGAAGCTCAACCGTAGGCAATGCTTGACCAACAGAATATGGAACACCATTACTTGGGATTGATGTTGTGCCACCCAAATAGATTTGGGTCGAAGTTGGATTGCTAAATGCCGAATACCAGACTTCAGCGTAAGTCACAAAGCCAGCAGTGCCAATATATGGCTGGACTCGGAAACTTGGCACAGCAGCGTTTGGATATGTCGAAGCAATTGTTGGTTGCGGCAACGTTCCAAAAAACGATGGGTCAGGCAAATCTGTGTTTGGAGCTGGCGTGTATTTGGTAATGTCGCGGTCGTCATACACCTGAGCGTTGTATTCGTTCAGCTCAAATGTCGCACCCAAGCTGCCATCAGGCAAAGAAATCTCAGACACCTTCATCACACGGAACAACTTTGCCGTCCAGCCATACGATGAATTTGTGATGGAGATAACGTCACCAGCGTCAACCTGAATGCCAGTGTATGCCGTGCTAATTGTCACAATCAAGTCTTCACGAGCCTGCTCCAGAATTCGAGAGGCCAAGTATTGAGCTTGGACAGAATCATTAACCATCGACAACTGGATGGATTGCTTGTTGACAGGTTCATTTGGATAAAGCAAACCAGCAGGAGTTTCGTAATAAACAAAGTCCGATTGGTCACGGTTTTGCTTGCTTGGGAACTCTGCTTCAATCTGGTTGATGCTGCTTGTGATGTCAAAAGCACTGACGCGAATTTCTCCAACGATGTTGCTGTCATTGAATGCGTAAGCCGTTGTCTCAGCCTTATTGATGACAATGCTCCATTGACCCAATGCTGCGTTGTATTGGTTCCAAGAGTCACAGGCAACCATCATTGCGTTGATGTTGTTGAGGCAACTTTGACCTGTGTCCACAACACCGTTAATGCGATAGCGAGGTTGCGTGTATGTGCTGCCGTTTTCTGTGTATGGGATTAAACCATCAGAGTATGTGTTAATTGCCGCAGCAGATGCTGCATTCACAATGTCAGCGGCCATTGCAGCGCCATACAACTCGTTGGTCATGTAGTCGTACCAAACATCGCCCGGCTTCGCACATCCAGCGCCATTCAGATAATGACTTGCTTTGAATGTGACAGTCTGCATGGAGGTTGTTTCAGCGTCACGGTTGTAGTTCAGCTTCACAATTGCAAAAGCCAAACCATTCATCTGACGGCCAGAAGAAGCCCAACGCAGTTCAGATGGAATGTCAGAACCACCCATGAACACAGAAGGCAATGAAGCGCCGTTTGTTGATGTAATGACACCAGACTGGCTTGATGTGTAGAAGGCCATGAATAAATTGCCACTGACCTTTGTGTCCACGTTGCCAGCTCCATCCGTCAAGCTAACGACTTTTGTTTGGTCAGAGCCATCAAAAGCCATCTTGCGGTCGCCCCAATACATATTGGAAAGGTCAAAGCCAAACTGACCATTTGGGCTGATATGCGAAACAACCATGACGTAATACATAGTCTTGGCATCCGTACTCAATACGGCATCGACAAACCGCCCACCACAATAAGCATCGCCATAAACAACAGGGATACTGTTGGTGGATGATGGAGGAACTTGCTGACGAACCCCGTTGTCAATTGCTTGGTTGCTTCCGGGGTTAGGAGCAAATGCTCTTGCAAGAATAGAAGAGACTGCAAAGTTGACAGCAAAAGCAGCAGCCGTCAAAGCAAAAGAAGCAGCAACGCCTGCTGCCGTTGTACCTGCTGCCGCTGCAACAATTAACGTCCCAACCATATCTATTCCTTCACAAAACTTGCGCCAACTGGCTTGTAGCCGCGCTTGGTGTAATCAATAAACGGTCCTGATGCCGATATGGAAGTGATGGCGCAATGAACATCCCCGCGCTCCAACATTTCATTTGCCTCTTTGTCAAATGCTTTCCACAATCTTCCACCAATCGTGCCGTCCCTGTATTCAGGCTCAACCCACCAAAGCAACTCGTTCAATTCTCTCACTTTTGGACACCAGATATTCTGGTTTTTGATGGCAATAATTGCCCCACGCATGTGATTGTCAATGTAGATAAACCCTCGACCCATGATGATGCCAAACAATAGGCTTTCAACATATTTGTAGTCGTGATTAACCTGCTTTCCAAGCACCGTAATGGGATTCTCGAAAGCATAAGCCTCCACGATTTCCATCAATCTTGGAATGTCGTATCTTGTCGCTTTTCTTATCATCGCCCGAAAATTCTCTGTGATGGAGCATTTGAAGTTGCTTGGCTTCCAGAGGAAGTTGGCTGACCGCCAAAGTCAAAGTATGAGCCAGCAATCGTTGGGACTCGGTTCATGCTTGTATCGCCCGGATAGTAAGCCTGCCAAATCTTTGGTGTTGTGCGAATGCCACCGACTCGGTTCTCAAGAATAGTTCTGAACGATGCGCAAGACAATCCAACAGTTGCAACGCGAGTTCTGGCCTGCTCATTCCAATCTTCCGTAATGGAATAGTTTGAAACAATGCCTTGATAGCGTTTGAAAAATTGCTGAGTCGGAGTCTGGATGATTTGATTGTTTGAGTCCAAAAAGCCGCGCCAGACTTCAATGCGAGAGCCTTTGATGTCAGAGTCAAGGACGATGGCAACGTTTGTTCCATCAACTCCAGTCAAAGAAACTGAAAGGTCAGAGCTGGTTGCTTTTACGTCACGCTTGATGTCGCTTAACTGGAGCAAGCTGCCAAGGTTTGTAAATGTAATGCCGTCCACCGTGATTGGCGAAGCAGCATTGCAAAACGTGTAAGTGTTAGACGGCATGGTCAGCCGAATAAACTCTGCTTGCCGGATAGATGGACTATCCAACGCTGTCATTACTGTCGTCATCCTGTTATGTCCTCTCGAAACACAAATGCGTCATCCCATTGAACAAATGCTCCACCGGGCGCTGGCACAAGTGTATATGTAGGACACTTTTCTGCCAAGACAGTGAACTCGCAGGCATTGCCAACACCAGCCAAAGTTCCTGTTGTGACAGTGCCAATGACGGGGCGATGCAGGTTTACAGACACAGTTGTATTTGTTCCACGCAACACATCATCACGCACTTTGTACGAATAGTTGCCAAGCTGAAGGAAATCGCCAGCCTTAAAAACAAACTTGCTTGCAGCAACACTCGGTAGATTGCCAACACTGATGGTCTGAGAGTTTGCAGCAGGCACAGCGGCCAGCGTCAAAGCATTTGCCTGAGCTGTTGTCAGGTCGCCTTGATAATCAGTGAACCAAGCAAGATTGGCGCTGTTGAACGTGATTGTCTCTGGCAATTGACGGTCAAGGTTATCAATGGTCTGGATGATGTCGCGGGAAGTTGCATAGGGCAGATAGTTATGCGGAACAACCGTAAACACCCACGGCACAGAAGTCAGATACTGAGCCACGCGAACCTGACCAGAACGGCTGACCTGCTGGCCCACCGTCCTGCGATTGTTCACAGTCATCGACTGCTGAACCTCAAAGATGGTTTGAAACGACATTAAGTTCTCCCGAAATTGGTAGCGAGGTTCTTGCCAGCATATTGGTTAGCCGCCCAAATCGCATTAGAACTGCCCAGAAGGCGGTCTTCAAATGATTTGGTGTCGATGGCATTGATGTAGTTGTTTGTGACGTTGGTGGTGCCACCCATGCCCGTCAAAGCATGATTTGGAATAATTGTTCCAGCAGTACGTGGGACAAACAATTCAGGACCGCGCTCACCAACAACTGAGACTTGGTTCACAGGAGGGCTTCCACCATCAGCGTAGCCACTTATCTTTGCATAGTCAAACTGAGATAGTGTGGTTGCTTGCGGCCCCATGAAGGAAGCAAGCAATCCTCGAATCAAGGCCATAGCCTGCAATTTCATTTGCATGGCAAGCATGTCTTGAATGACACTTCGAGTGAAGTCTTTGAAAGACAGCTTTCCAGTTTTAACAAAATTGTCGATTGCTGCTGACATGTTCCCCCAGATAGTGTCAAACACTTGCTGGGTTCTTTGCAAAGACTCCTGAATGCTTACATTCATTTTTTCAATAGACTCTTGGCGATCAAGTTGACCAGTCAAGAAATCTTTTTCGGGGCTTCCTTCAATCTCTTTGCGTTTACGTGCGTACTCCAAAGAAATCATTGCCAGCTTTTGCTCTTTCTCGGAGGCGAAAACTATCTCAGACTTCAACTCAAGTCGCTCTTTTTCAAACTCAATTTCTCTGGTTTTTGCTTGAGAACTTGTTCGCAATTCTGCACGGCGATTGTCTTCAGCAACCATTGCATCCGTCATTTCCTGCTGAGTTCTCACATACTCATCGTATTCAGCAAGACGATTCTTTGTCTTGATGGCTTCAATCTTTGCAAGACGCTCAGACTCAATTTCCGCAATCTTTGCAGAAAGCAACTTTGCATTTTCAACGCTAAAAACGCCACGCTCATCTTCATTGCGGCGCTGCATTTCAGAAATGATTTCTCGCTTCTTCGCCTCAGACTCAAGGTCAATTTTTTGACGCTCGTTAGCAGTCAATGCAGCAGCAGCCAAAGATGCTTTTGACTTTGCTTTCTCAATCTCTTCTGTGTATTGACGAGCCTTGGCAATGCCACCAGCGGCGTTGTAATCTTCAATCTCTTGTTTTGCATTTCCAACATCCTTTGCTGACTCAGAACGGTTTTTCAGACGCTCAATTTCTAGCAAAGCTTCTTTCTCTTGCTTGAGTTTTTCAATCCCTTGTTGCTGACGCTGATAGAAAGGGCTGTCCTTGTTTGCCATGCCAAGAGCTTTTTGAGCCGCCGCAATTTGGCTTTCCAACTTGGCAATGACCTGCTCCGTTGTCTCTGGTTTGCCAATATCTTTTAGCAAATTCCAGAAATCACTCATCGCATTTTTTGTTGCTTGCCATGCTTTCTCAAGCGTACCAAGCTCCCTGCGCTGTTGAGCAAGTTTTGTATTCAAAGCATCGGAAGCAATCTTTGCTGCCTCCTGTTGTTTGCCAGACTTCTCCAAGGCTTCAATTTGCTTGTATTGCTCAAGCGTCAAGAAATTCATTTCCTTGTTCAAAGACTTTGCATTTGATGCGCTTCCATCAAGTCCTGTAATCAGCTTTTCTGAAGCAGTCTTTGCATCAACACCGGCAATTTGCGCGTACTGCAAAATAGCTTGAGTGACAGAACCAATAGCCTCTTTTGTGAACCGGCCAGATGCCACAACAGATGTGAAAGCATCTTTTGCAGAGCCAATCGTCATGTTGGTTGCTTCACTCAACACTTCAGTCATCTGATAGAAGTCTTCAGCAGTTACGCCAGCATACCGACCAGTCAAGGTCAAGGTGTCATTGAACTTGTCAAATTCATCACGGCCAGAATATGCCGCAAATGCCACAGCACCAAGAGCACCAGCAAGTCCGCCAGCAATCACCCTTGTCGCAGTAAACAGCGACCCGACAGCCTTGACAGCATTACCAATGCCGCCCATAGCGTCTTTAAGCTGACCACCCTGCTGCATGATGGCGATAAATGGGTTTTGACCAGATGCAAGCTGAGTAAACAAGTCAGTGGTCTGATATGTCAATTGCATCTTCTGCTGCTCATTCATTTTGAACTGAGCACCAGCAGCATTTTTTGCAGACATAGCAATCGCATCATATGCTTTCGCTTGGTCAAGCAGTTGCTTCTTGATTTCTGGCGTAGCATTTTTGAAACGGCCAGCAGCCATTTCACGCTCGATTAAAGTGACTTTTGAGACAACCTTGCCATAGTCTTCAGTCGCGTATTTGAGCGCAACAATTTCTTTTGCAGCAGCATCAGTCTCTCTGCGAATGGCATTCTTGAGTTTGACGTTTTCAGCAATCGCTTTGTCAATTGACGCAGTAAATTCGGCTGTGTCCAGACCAAGAACAACGCCAAGTCGAGCAATGTTTTGTGAAGCCATTATTTCTTCCTTCGTGCCAGTTTCTTGGCGTATTCAGTGATTCTGACAGCCAACTGTGATTTTAGTTCAGTCAACACAGCATTTGCGTTTTCCTGCAAAGCAGGACGCAGGAAAGGTCTGGCAGACATCTTAGATGTGCCAAACTCATTGGCAAGGGAAACGGCGCTCTTCTTCACAGACACCACAGCAATAACCGCATCCGTTTCGCTAACATATTCGCTCATCTTGTCTTTTGCATTCGGTATTCTCGAATCAAGACGAATGGTGTCGCGCATGTGGATTGGGTTGTCAGCATCCCGTGGTTTGTCTCCCACGGATGCTCTTGACTTTGCAGAGACAAGAACTGACTCCATTGCTGATTTTGAGGCTGGAGTTAAGGTATTGCGTGCGACCAAATCACCCCTGAATCCTTCAGCCATGTCTCTTAGCTGCTGCTCGAATTCTGCAAACCCTTCCAGTTGAAAAGATTTGCTTTGTGGGGTGTAGGCCATGTCACGCTTTCAAGAATGCCTCCGAACCGGGCTTCATCGCAACAAACGCCAGCAATTGCTGGTTGGTTTGCTCACGTTGTTGCTCTTCACTCAAAGGCGGAACAATGTAGTCATGCGTTGACGGCAAGACATCCTGCATTCGGAATGGCTTTGCCGTTTTCTGCATTTTCGAGTTTAAGTTGCCAGTGGTCAAGGAACTTAGAGCCAATAAAACCGCCTTGTTCCCAATCATCCCATCGCTCAACATAATCTCGATGTTTGTCAGGTCATCAACAGGAACATCGTCAGGACACCCACCGTGGGCGTAGATGTACGCCCGAGCTTGCGCGTGAGCGTCCTGAATCAGTTTTTTCGAGAGTCCTTGTATCCGGGCTGAATGGACTCGGCAATCTTTGCCAAGATTTCCAACTGAACGGACATAGGCCACTCGGATTCAATTTCTTCGTATGTGATGTCGTCCAAAGTGCCATTTTCTGGAACCAGCAGCTTGATGTATTCAACTGTCCGGTTTTCCATTTCCAAAATGGTTTTGACCAATTCTTTGGTGGAACGACCTTCAACAATGACATCATCATCACTGACAACAACGCCTTCAATTGGCTCACCAGAACGGAAGCTAGATGTCATGCGGTCAAGACGTTTTTGAGCTTCATCTTGATTCACGGTTTTGATTCGGTCCTCAATTTGCTCCATCTCTTTGGTCAAAGGGATGCGAACTTTGAAGACATGCCCACCCAGCTCAAAAGTCTTGGTGCGCAAATGTGCAGATGCCTTTTGGTAACTGTCGCCAAAAGCAGATGAAAGTCGTGACATGTGATTTCCTTATCGTGTCGTTTTGATGATCTTGTCGTAGATGGCCTGATTCAAGGCGATAGCATACACAACCGCTTCTTCAGGGGTCATCTTGTCGGCATGATGCCGCGCAATGTCGTGAGCCAACGCAATGGCTGTAATTCGCTGCTGAGTGAAGCCAAACCAATTCTTGGAAGAATCGGCTTGGCCCACAAGGAAACTCAACAGGTCTGTACTGTCTTTTATTGTCGTCATGTTAAATCCATAATGGAGGTGACTCTATGTGCCTAAACTTTTTGTGCCGCAAAGAAAAATCACGCTCTTTGTTTGCCCAATGAGAAATCGTTTTTTGATTTATTCCTGTGGCTCTTTCGGCCTCAAGCATTGAACCATAAACACATCCATTAAACAATATTTTTTTGCTTGTTGGATGCAATTCGCCAAATTTTCCAAGATGGAATCTTGTTTTCTTTTTTGAAGTGTTTTGATTGTAAGAATTCAATCTTTTGTCAATGTGTTGTTTTGATTGAGCTACACCAGAAATTCCTTTGAGCGCTCCATCAGAATTGTTCCTGTTTAAAAAAACAGGATTATTCTTTGCATCAACAGATTGAAGTATTGATCTCTCAACAAATAAAACTTCATCACGAGTCCCATAAAACACTATGGAACGCTCCCAATTATCAGGATTGGACTGAATCAATGGCTTGACATATTTGGATGAACAAATGTAACTATCTTTAGGATGACAATTTTGTCCAGTTCTACTTCCCAAATACATCAAGCCAGTTGATTTTTCTTTCCAAAGATAGACAAAAGGCTGATGAATCATGCCAATTTTCAGGCGTTATTGCTCCAGCCGTAGCTGTTGCCACCGATTGGGTGGATAGTGAAGTTGAACTTGCCTTCAGCAGAAGGAGACATGTCCCAAGACATACCGCCAACCATGCCGTTGAAAGCGTAGGCAACAGTGTCAGTGCCGTCATACACAGCAACAACGTAGGTGCGAACGATAGTGCCGTTGTAGCCGTCATCACGAATCAGCAACTGAGCAGTGTCAGCAGGGTTCCAAGCGGCAGTAACGCTCAAAGAGGTCACTTGGTTTTGAGTGGTGATCTTTGCACCAGTGCGAGCACCAGCCACAGAGTAAGCGGCGAAAGCGTCATCAGCACCGAAAGCAGGAATTGCTTCCACAGGTACTTGGATGCCATCAAGGCCAGTGCCACCAGCAGAAGCGCCAATGATGTCGGCAATTTGACCCGTCCATGTGGACAGTTGGGCGTCAGTCAGAGGGGTTGGCGTTTCGCCAGATTGACACCACAGGGTAGCCACATAACCGGGCAAGACTTTGTTAATGAGAGCCATTTTGAGTTTCCTTCAAAAAGATAGTTGAACAAATTGTCTTGTATTACGCCGGAACATCAATGGTGCAATCCAAGAAGATTTGCGCCATATTTTCCTCGTTGTTGTAGCTATTGTAAAGCCACATCACATCGGCTTTCGCAATGAAAAAACCGTCTGTTGGGCTTCCAAATTGACCGCTATAACCGTGAAGGCTATCCAGAATCTGGTTGGAGATTGTGAACCCGTCTTCAATCTGCTGGGTGAAGATTGAAATCTGGAACACAGGTCGGTCAATACCTTTGTTGCCTTGCGTCTGACCCGTGTAAACAGGCTGGTGGACATTGCGCAGCATCCAAGTGATGAACTTGGGTTGATTGGCAAAGTTGCGGTTGAAAGCCGCATAGACAGGCACGGGCGTGACAATTTGACTCAGTTGATACTGAATCGCTTTGCCATACTGGACGACATTGTTCTGTGTTGCCATTTACACCGCCGTAACAGGGTCGGAGCGATAGCACATCATTCTGACAGTCATGCGGTCGTTCGATTCACGAACATCCGTAATCCGCCAGTCATTGCCTCGCCAGTTGATGGAATACGACTGCTGATGGTCAACAATCGTCTTCATGTTTGGGGTGTAGTTGAAGACGAAATTTACCAAGTCCTGATACAGACGGTACTTGTCTGCAATCCTGACATTGTTCGCAACATCTTCAACACGCGCACGAGTCTTGAACCATTCTGTTTGAGTGGTCGATTGCTCACCAAAATCCGACTTTCCAAAAGTCAGGTTCTTGATGGTCACATCCTCAAAACGTGCGATTGCCATTTACATCACCAATGGTTTGTATGGGCGCAAGAGCACTTGTGCGCCATGAGGGATGGTCTTCAACTTGGTTTCGGTTGTATCCGAACGGTTGTTGTAAAGGTGCGTCAGAATCAACAAACCAGCCTGTTTGATGACAGGATAAGTTGCCAAAGGATTCGCCACAGTCGTGTATTCCACAACGATTGGGGCCGTCATCTGAGTGTTGATTTCAGTAGGCAGGCTGTTGATGATGACCTTGTTTCCACTATTGTCGTAGAAATAGTTTGGCGAAGTCACGGTAGTGAATACAGGCGGGAAACTATCGTTGTAATAGCCCACAGTATTGACCGTCAGAGGCGCATTAAGCTGATTCTGATTCTGGCTGACTTCAGGAAGGTCGAGGCTCACAGGGGTGGCCGTCAAGCTCTCTGCGCCATACCAAACTCGGTACGTCACAGGGAAGATGGACATACCAAGAAAATCCTCGATATACATCCGAGTTGCCAAGTCCAAAGACAGGACATATCCGTCTTGGCTCTGGTCATCAAACAAGTTCAGATGATTCGTGATTTCATCGGCAGTAAGCCAATTGGTGACAACATCCCGGTTAATCTGCTCAACTTTTACATAGTTGAACGGATTGCGAGATTGCCCACCAAAGGGCATACCCGTCAATACGCTGTCCACGGACATATTATCCCTTTCAAGCGCTCATGCGAACGCCAGCAAACGGGTCACGCACAGTGCTGACCACACGCTTTTCAGCATACAGTGTAACGAAACCGGGCTTGGTTTGCTCCATCATTTGGATGGACATTTCTTCGGTATCGCCAATGGTCAGGAAACGAGGCCAGTTTGCCAAATAGATTGGGAAAGCGCTGGACAAGTATGGGTTAGGAATCACGGGGAAACCAAACATGCGGCCAACAGCCGCGCCGTCCTCATCGCCAATTTCCAAGAACAACGGCAGACCTTGCGAATCCTTCAGGCTGCGCAGGGAGTCAATCATTGCCGGGCTGATGTGCCAAGCATTGCCGGGCATCGCCCAGTATTGAGCAGGGAAGGCCGTCACAACATCAACCACGTTGTTGTATGTCACGCCGCCGCCAGTTTGGGCAACAGTAGCAATGGTGTGGATGCCGTTTGTAATTGCAGTGCCAGAAGTGCCAAAAGCACTTGCCACGCCACTTGCATACATATCCAGACCACGCAGGCCGGAGGTGGCTCCAGTGGAAACGGTTGTAGAGCCAGCTTGGTCAGAGTTGACAGCCATAGAAGCGCCTTCAACCTGAGCAAATTCCAAGGCAAGGTCTTCAACAATTTCAGCTTGCAGGCCATTTACATCCGACAAAACGGCTTCTCGGATTGGCAATTCAGCAGTAACAACACGCACAGGCAGTTGCCAAATGGTGGTGTTTGTGCCGGGAGTGCCCTCGTTGTTTTGAACGGGGTAGCCCCAAGGGTTTGTTTGGTTTGTTGCGTTACCAGTCTTGGCAACGAACTGAGCATCAGAGCCAGCAACTGGAATGACACGAGAGCCCATACGAAATGGGTTGGCGTAACGCAAAGCTGCGAACGCATCATCAAAGACTGCACGACCACCCACGCCAGAACCAGAGCCAGTGATTGCAGAGGCTTCTTTCAGGTCGATTGTGACTTTGCCGCCTTCGGTAATGGCTTGTTTGATGCCGGAGAGGATTTTTTCTGTGATGGTCATGGCAATTTCCTAAATTGAGAGCGCAAAAAGGGAGGGCCGAAGCCCTCCCGTTTTATCAGGCCGCAGTTGCGGTCGAGCGATAGCGGACACCAGCGAAGGGGTCGCGCACAGAAGTTGCCAGACGCTTCTCACCGAAGAAGGTGATGTAACCGGGCAAAGTCTGGTCGTAGCGGCGCATGACCATGTTCAGGCGGTCAACGATGGTGTGGAAGCGGCTCCAGTCAGCGAAGTACGCAGGGTACAGGCTGGTAGTGCCAGCGTCACCAACGGTAGTCTGGCTAGGAGTGTCCAGATACTTGTTGACAACCACATCGAAGCCCAACAGGCGACCAACGATACCGTTGGTTTCCAGAGGCGACATACGCTCAAACACTGGAGTACCGTTGTCGTCCACCAAGCCGCGGATTTGGGCCAAGAAGACAGGGCTCACCACGAACTTGGCGCTGTCGGTCCAATACTGCTGTGGCAGTGCGTACACGAAGTTCACCAAGTCTTTGTAGGTCACGTTTGCAGCGCCCACGGTGTTGCCGTTGGTGGTCAACTGGTCATAGGTTGCAACGCTGTGCAGGCCGCTGGAAGAGCCAGTGCCAGACGAGCCGAAAGCAGCCGTAGAAGTTGTACCGCCAGTGTAGGTGGAGTTTGCGCCACCGTATTGGTCCAGACCGCGCAGGCCATCAGCACCGCCAGTAGGGGTGTCAGTGCCAGTGCCAGTTTGGTCGTTGTTCTGAATCATCGACAGAGCTTCGTTCTGAGCGAATTCAGCCAGCATGTCGTCAACAACGTTGGCTTCCAAGCCATCAATGTCGTCCAGAGCAGCAGTACGGATTGGGAACTGAACGTTGATGTCCTTCAACACCACTTGCCAGATGGAAGTGTTTTCAGTTGTAGGAGTGCCGTTGTTCTGGATGCCGTAGCCCCATTGAGCGCCAGCGTTGCCAGTCTTGACACGGAACTGGTAGCTCGAACCATCAGTAGCCACAGTGCGAGACACGCCGCGCAGGGGGTTAGCCAGACGCAGAGCAGCAAACACGGGGTCATAAGCGGTGCGACCACCTTTGCCATCACCACCAGCGGTCAGAGCAGAGGCTTCCTTCAGGTAAGCATCAGCTTGAGCTTCGTCAGCGAAGATTTGCAGTTCTTTTTGGAAGCTGGACTTGCCAGCCACGATGGCCTTCAGTTGCTCACGAACCGACTTGTTCACATCGCCGCGAACAGTCTTTTCAGGCTTGATGACAGCAGGAGCTTGCACGGAGGCAACTTTAGCTTCCAGAGCAGCAACCATTTCGCTGAATTCGGCCTTGACGGCTTCCACAGCGGCAGGGATTTTGGCCTCAACAGCCACAATGCTTTCGGCCTGTTTGGCTTCGATAGCATCCAATTTTTCGATGATTTCTTTAGACATGATTAACCTTTCAGTCGTTTTTCGAGGAGTTTAAGAAACTCACGATGCTCAAGAGCAGCAAGAATTTCCGCTTCGGTTGCCTCCGCATCAGAATCACTCTGATTCGGCGCAGTTTCAATCGGCTCTTTCACAACATCACGCTGCTCAATTACCTGCTTGAACACAGATGCGGCGGCAACCGACATCTGCTTGGACAGACCTGCATCCCGCAGGGCTTCTTCCAATACTTTGAGGTCAGCCGAACCATCCTCACGGAAGTATTCGAGCTTTTTGACCTCGGCTTTGGGGTTATTTGGATACATCACCACGCTGGTTTCACGCAGACCGCCTTTGGTAATTTGGAAGTAGCCTTCATCCCAATATTCACCAGAACCAGCCGGGAAAACCGTGCCATCTTCTTTGACCCATTGGTAATCATCAGCGTAAGCGCCAACAGACACGCCACCAAACATGTTGGGGGACTCAGACATGACTTGATACAAGTCAGAGCCAGCAGTAGTGTTCAGGAACAAACGGCCTTTGGCGCTCATGCCCTCTTCATCCATCTCCAGCTCTGTCCATTCGCCAACAGGCATGGAATCTGCGTTATGGTTCAGGAACATCGGCAAGGGACGACCAGCTTTGGCAAATTCAGTTGCCCATTCCATAAAGCCTTCTGGCTTATAGAAAAACTTACGGCCATCAGCGCCCTCACGAGCGCCCCAAGTGGTGATGCGAGCCTCAATCTTTCCTGTCGGTTCGCCGTTTGCGGCCTTTTCGGACAGGTTCAGTTTTGCTTCGCAGATGAGATTCAGTTGCTTCATTGATTGCCCCTAAAGCAATGGATTGATTGTTGTCCTGTATTTTAGGGGGTTGCCCTTTTAATACGGGCAACTGTATTGATGGTCGAATGACCTGTTTTGCCAATGCTACCAGATATTTTGAATCAGTACGCATTTTTAATCAAGTCTTGGAACCGATGTTCATTTTTTTGGACTGGCTTCCGCCGCCGCCACCAGTATCTTGTGGAGAACTGCCGGGAATCGGCTCTTCTGGAGCAGCATCTTTCACAAGCTCATCGCCGCCTTCAACGTGAGGCATATTCATGTATTCCCGAGCTTCGTTGGGAGTCATGATGCCATTTTTCACGCCAGCAGTGGCAAAGTTCATCTGGTCAAGCGGTGCGCCCTTCAAGAAATTCTTGGTGTCGAATTCAATGCAAAGACTTGGGTAGCCTTGCAGCAAATGACCCTTCAATTTTTCTTGCACGTTCACAATGACAGGGAACATAGTCGATTTATAGAACTCGTCTAGTTGAGTTTGTGTGTTATTGAACTTGCTGTCAGAAATGCCAATCATCGAAGGTGGCACGCCAAACAAACCGCAGATACGCTTCATAGTCTGCAACTTCAAAGCAGCAGCGTCAGCATCCTGAAGGTTCAGCATTTCCAACTTTTGGTACTTCATGCCTTGGTCAAGCAACATGCCCTGACCGGGTTTGCTCGGGTCAGAATTTTTACTGCCGGTCATGTTGGCCCAAGCCTCTTTCAGTCGTGCCGCGACCTCTTTGTATTTGCCATCAGGAACAACCTGCTCAGTCACAAACATACCCGAAGGTTTTGCGCCGTTTTGCATCACAAAGTTGGCGTACAAATCAATGTCTTGGTCAAGGCCAACCAACTCAGTAGCCAAAATGCCTTTGTTGAAACCAGCCGAACCTTGCCAAGCCATTTCTTTGCAGTGCATGACCTGATGCGCTGCCAATGGCTCATCCTTGCTGAAACCGTAGCTTGGCGTTGACAAACGATAGGACGGATAACGAGTAGGCGTGATTTGAGCAGCAATCAAAGTGCTGTCCAGAACATACATTTCCAGCGGAGTTTCAGTCGAACTCTTCTGGTCTTTGCGCCACCACAAAGTAAACGACTCACCAGACAACTCGTACCACATGAGCCATTGATACCAGAACTCATATTTGCTCTGGAAGTTGTTTGGATTACCTAAGAGTTTTGCAACTTGCTTGGCTTTCGCCTTGTCACGAGCGCCAACCTTTTCAGAACGGACCGCATCAACGTATTGCCCGTCTTCTGTCTCGCAACACACTTTGATTGGCAACTGAGCAAGTGCCCGAGCCTTCAAGCCAACACAAGCCATGATGGTGCTGTTCCGACTCAGAACCGACATGTCCACATTACGGCCAGCCGCAGTAGAACTGGATGTGGTCACATACAGAATCTGGGTATTGACGGTCGGTTTTTTGTTGTTGCCCTGATAGACAACGTTGTTGCCCAAAGCCGTCTGACCAAAGAGTGTATTGGCCTCGTTTTGAGCCACATTTTTACCTTTGAAAATATCCAGAATTCCCATGATTCACTCCTATTTCCGCATACTTTACCACTCCAGCGACCTAAAGCCAAATGAATCGCTGACAAATACGTTATCCAAATGGCAGTGCAAAGCCATAATCATGGCAATAATGCCGTCAACTTTGGCGCTTGGGTCAGCTTCGTTCTTGCGAACCTTGACGTTGCCGTTCACATCAATGTAAACCTCGCAGTTTCCAAGCTGCCAGCCCACAAACGGGTTGCCGTCATGCTTGATGGCCTTCTTCAAGATAAGCTGCTCAGTGGTCTTTGATGGGTTTGACAGCACGGCCATGCCCTGACCAACTTTCTTCACCGGCAAGCCTTCCGCATACAGATTCGCCACCAGCGCCGCAGCGTTGTAGGGGTCATACCCGATTTCCTTGACATCGAACTTCTCGCATTGCTGCTTGATGAACGATTCAATCTCATTCAGGTCCGTCACGTTGCCGGGAGTCAGTCGCAGGATGCCTGTCCTATGCGCTTCCATGTAAACCGACTTGTAGTGGTTTGGCACAAAGTCCAATGATTCCTCGGGCAGAAAGAACTGAAACTGAGAATAGAAATCTTCTTCGCCATACCGGTGCAAAGTCACCACGGCATTCAAGTCTCGCGTGTGCGCCAAGTCAAAACCAATGAATGTGGACTCGGGCTTGTCAGTCGGAATCTTGGCAACAGATTCATCCCAGAACCTGCGGTCAACCCAAGCAGAGTTGGCCGACACATAGATGTTCAACTGCTTGCACAAGAACTCGTTCAAGGACGCAGGCTTTGCCGCGGCTTCCTCGGCCATGTGCTGGATGTGCTCAGTCGTGACGGACACCCCAAGCATTGGATTGGCCTTGCCCCAGACATCAGGGTTGCTCCACTCATCACCGGGGTCAATGCTATACAGCAGGCCGAACCAGCGGAAGTTGTCAGGAGCAGCGCCACGCAACACCTGCCTGAAGTGCGACAGGTCTTCGTAGAACTTGGTTTCCTTGGTAAAGCTGGCAGTTGTCAGGTACATCCGCATCGGGTTCTTTCGCGCTCCCATACCCGAGTGCAACACCTCAATAGACCCGCGCTCAGTAATCTGAGCCGCTTCGTCAATCATGGCGCAGGACGGGTTCTTGCCGTCACCAGTCTTACGGTTCTCTCGGGACAGCGCCTTGTAGGTCGATGTCGAGTCGCCTGCCTTCTTCAGTTCGCTGCGGTAGGCAATAAACTTGGATGCCAATTCTGGCTTCATGCCTTCCACAATGGCCTTGGACGAGTCAAAGCAAATGGATGCCTGCTCTCGGTTTGTCGCCAACGTAAAGACTTCAGCGCCAGCATCACCAAATTGCAACTCATACAGGGCAATGATGGACGCAATTGTGGTCTTGCCCGACTTGCGCGGCACGAACAAAATGATGTCTGTCACCCACCGGAATGAGTGGTCGCGCCTGTCACGAAAGCCGTAGATTGCGGCCAAGTACATGACCTGAAAGCCCTGCAATTCAATGGACTTGCCAGCCTCTGGCCCTTTAACATGGCGGCAGAACTTGACGAATTTCAGGATGTGTTCAGCCTTGGACGGCACAAATTCGTATGGGGCATCCTTGCGCTCCACCATGTCCAAGAATCGCTGGCAAGCGAGTTTCACATCCTCGCAAGCCTTGATGTCTCCCCGAACTACCCCAATAGCGTAAGCAAACGCAGGCTCAAGCAGTGGCGAATAGCTCATCTACGTCACTCACTTTTGCTGTCAATTTTGGACGACCACGGGCAACAAGGCCCAACTCCGCAAGAATCTTGATAGCCTTGTCGGCCATTTCAGTGCGAATCTTGTACCAAGGACTTGCCGCTTCACCAGAGTTGTACTGGTACAAATGCCCATCAGTTGTGATGTTGATGTGAGCCGTCAAAAGGCTGTCCACAGTCAACGCCAATGTACCGATGAGCAATTCATCAGACGCAGTCAATGCGCCAGTCGAGCTTTCCACCTCATTGCGGATGGCAGTCTCAAAAGCAGCTTTGTCCCAAGTGCTTGGGTCTTCCAAATATTGAAGGATGTGACGAGGTTTTTTTGCCATAAGTTTTCTCCTGTCTTGTAAATTGTTGGTGGATGGAATTGAACCATCGCCTCCAACCCGGCTTTAAGCCGAGCAGTTGCCCTACCAAACGCGCTCACCAACACGGCTGGGGATTACAGCCTCCTGCACATCTGGGAGCCACCCAGACTTAGATTCGGCAAGCCCTAAAGCAATGGATTGGTCGATTTCTCATTCAATCCCCATGCGTCTTGATGCGTAACGCAAGCGTATCACATTCAGGGAAATCCTTACACCCCCCCTTGACTTTGTATCTCTACGAAATTGACCCCGCGCCTGCTCCTACGCCAAAACGAGAACTTTTAGTTCTCACCGACCACGCCGTGAGTGCTGAGGTACTACGTTTTGAGCGCATGAGGCGAGCGCGGCGCATGAATTGAAAACAGACGTACTAAGAAACCCACGCAGGCGGCATGAGGCAGGCAGGCAGGGCAGGCGCTATGCTTGCAGCATGGTGTAGGCGTAATCCTGCGCGGTGTAATCGTGGGCCTGCGCGGTGTAGTGCCTGAAAATCCCGCGCTTTTCCAGTCCTGACTTCACCCCGTGGCACTCAGGGCAAAGAGACTGAAATAAATTACGGGTGAAGGCGTGAGCGCCTATCGCTTGCCACGGGAATACATGGTCCACATGGATAGCGCCCGTTATGCGCCCGTCAATCAGGCAGGCCGCGCAAAGCGGAAAGGCGGATAGCTGCCTCGCTCTTATGCTTTCCCATGCCGCGCTCTTATATCTAGCGTTGAAGGCTTGCCGCTCTATCGTGGGCGCTTTGCTTTGTGTGTGTGTGTCGCAATAGCGTGAACCCTTCACGCTAGGGGCCTTGCATTGGTATTGGTCACACTGAGCGCGGGGGACTGAGGGCATTTATTGAGCTACCAGGAAAGCGGGGTTTCAAAGTTACTAACAGCAGGTTTCAAATTATCCACAAAAAAAGCAAAGTTATGCACAGTTTTTCAACTGACATATTAGGGTTTGTCCTAATCACTTTTTTTTCAATCAACAAGTTATCCACAGAATACTTGACAGAATAGAGGGCAAGGCAAAACCGCCTTGATTGAAAGGTAAAACATGAACCGCTCTATCTATCAAAAAGCCCGCCGGAGTATTCGCGACAATGGCCTGCTATACACCACACGCCACGCAATTGACATAAGCGACACAGACACTCTGCTAGTGTGTGACGCAGTAGCAAGCCTCATGCGTGAGACTGACTGGCTCGATATGCGGGCTATGTTTTCGCGTACCGGGTCAAAAGCTCACGCTATCCGCCTCACAACATCCATTCTCAAAACCGCCTAATTAATTAAGGGGTACACCATGAAAGCATTTTTTGAGCGACACATTGACACACTGACAGCGATTGCATTGGCCCTCATTCTTTGCGGCTTTGCTTTGGCTTACTTTGACATTTTGACCTACTAAACCTAACCCACGAAAGACAATACACCATGAAACAAATTCGCGAAGCCTCAGACTGTACCGCCCGTATTGTGTTGAACAAAAAAGGCGAGCACGTGGCAACCGTTCAATTCCGCTATGGCTCAGGCGGCGGCGTTCAATGCGACGTATGGTCACGCAAAGAGGGCGAAACGTGGCTTTCTTTGACACACCAACAAAAAGCCGGGGGCTATGGTTATGACAAAGCCGCCGCCGCTTTAGCCGGGGCAGTGATTGAGGGCTATAAATTGGCTAATCATTGTGGCTATGTTGAAGCCGCCGGGGAAAAGAAACGCGAAGCCCTTTTGAAAGCCTATAAGCGCCGGGTTAAAGCCGGGGAAATGTCACGCGAAGATCATGCCGCATACGAAAAGAAAGCCGCGAAGCTGGGTTGCCGCTTTGCTAATTGGAATAGCCCCGCCGTGGGTATGCCTAATTCATGGGGCAGCTTGCACAATGAAAGCGGTTTGGGGAGGCTTGAAATGCTTGGCTTTCGCGTCATAACGGCGCTTTAAGGGGCACACCATGAAACACACTTTTAAATTGTCCATTGACTGCGCGAACGCTGCATTTTGCGAAGGCGACACACCGACACCGGAAAGCGCAGCCCCTGAACTGGCCCGCATTCTTCGCGCAATTGCTGACCGTATCGAGTCCGGCGACACCTTTGATACTTTTCGCAACTGCCACGACATCAACGGCAACACCGTGGGCACTTTCGCCCTTAAGACGGAGCAATAAACCATGAACACACAAACCGAAAAATTCACCTTTGCTGGTTTCCAGTGGCCCCGATACGTGGCCCGCATGGCGTGTGGCCATTCAGCACTTCGCAAAAAATGGGCTGGAAGCAAATTTTGCAGCGAGTATTACCACGCGCCAAAACCCGCCAACGCTGGCACCGGAAAAGGCTTTTATCTCGATTCAGACGGCCAACCGTTCACCCGCTGGAAATGGGCAGACGAAATTGAGGGGGTAAACATTCGTCATACTGGCTGGTTTTGTGACGAATACGGGGACGGCGACAAGATTCGCGGCATTGTGGTTGCACTGCCTCACGGCCGCTTTTTGGCGGGCTGGTCAATGGGTGAAGGCATGGCGTCCACCGTTGACGCTGATTTGTACGAT
>JACCDQ010809489.1_pt1 | contig 33264 bp, 39 predicted proteins | sample 7446031 | NCBI WGS metagenome assembly JACCDQ01 (sample SAMN15323442, study PRJNA562643) | freshwater metagenome | isolation source: river surface water | place: USA:Blue River Watershed | collected 2017-08-17 | reverse complement strand
TTGGTATTATTTTATACCTGAAAAACTTTACTTTTTTATATATTTGTTATTAATTTTATTTCCTATTATAATTTCTGTAACCCAATGGCTAACAATATCGAAAACGAAAGACTAGACAGAATAGAACAACATTTAAGACTATTGAAAGCAAGCGACGAAGAAAAGACTATTCTTTTATTAAGTATTAAAGCGTCAATAGTTGGTTCAGAAATGAACGGTAACAAGGGTTTGGTTTCAGAGGTCCAGGAGTTGGATGATAGAGTAAAAATGTTAGATAAACAAATGGGGGAAATACAGCTTTATCTTAGGCAAAGCAAATGGTTTATAGCAGTTATAATAACAGCTTTAATTGGAATAGCTTCCGAAATATTTAAAAGATAAATAATTATGGCAAACTGGAATATAGGAAAACATATAAAAGGGGATACTTTTAACCAAAGAAAAATAACTTTTCCTTTTGATATTACTGATTGTATTATTAAAATGCAATTTAAAATCAACCCTGTAGGCAATGCTAGTTTTGAATGGTCAACTGAAAATGACACATTTGAAAAAATAAGCAGTACAGAAATTATTATGAAAAGCAGAATTTTAGATGTAACTGTATACAATTATATAGCTGATCTAGAAGTTACTTTTCAAGATGGAGATGTTTATACCTATTTTACTGCTAATTTACAAGTAATCCAAGATATAACAAGATGAATATAGTAATTGAAGAAATAATAAACAATGTAACGCTCCAAATAGAGCAAGTTGTATCTACTGTAGTTATTGAAATAAGCGAAATGCAAGTTCCGGGTAAAACAGCATATCAAAGTGCTATTGACGGGGGTTTTGTTGGCACAGAATTTGAGTTTAATGAGTTTTTGTCTGAGGTAGGAAATAAAGTTGATAAAGTAAATGGTTATTCATTGACTAAAAACGACTTTACAGATGCCTTAAAAGCTTCTTACGATTCTCATTTAATCGATACATCTAATCCTCATAACGTAACAAAAGCACAAATTGGACTGAATAATGCTGATAACACTAGTGATGCAAATAAGCCAATTTCTACAGCTGCTCAAACAGCATTGGATTTGAAAGAAGATAAAATTAACAAAGGAGCTTCTTTAGGTTATGCGCCACTTGATGTGAATTCAAAAGTACCGTTAGAAAATATTAACGATGCTTTGCTTGGTAATGTTCATTACCAAGGATTATGGAATGCTACAACCAACACGCCTAATTTAGACGTTGTTGAAGGTAAAGGGCATTATTATATCTGTACAAATACATCCGAAGCAACACGTTATGGGATTGTTTTTAATACGGGTGACTGGATAATTTCAGATGGCACTAACTGGGGCAAAGTAGATAATACAGATGCGGTAAGTAGCGTATTTGGTCGTAATGGAAACGTAACCGCTCAATCAGGAGATTATAATACAGGGCAAGTTACGGAAGTTGCTGATAAAAATTATCAAACAGATGCGCAAAAGCTTTACAATGATGCGACAAGTTCGATTCAAACACAATTTGGAAAAAAACAAAATGCACTTACAAATCCATTAACTGGTGCAGGTTCACAATTAGACCCAAATACATACGCATTACAAGATGGCACCATATTGTACCATTCTGTAAAATGGTTCACGCCTACAGGGGCGGTAAGTACAAGCGGAACAACTGTTACAAGTGTAGGTACTCAGTTCACGTCTGCAATGGTTGGCGCAAAATTGATTATTAACGGTGAATGGAGAATTATAACCGCATTTACAAGCACTACGGTTGTAACTGTGGGTAGTGCTTATTCGCAGAATTATAGCGGAGTTGTTGCTGGTAGTTGGGGGGTTTATAGTAAAGCAATTGAATTAAATAATGGGTCTCTAAATTTATATATAGGCTCGCAACAAGGTGGCGCACAGGCAGGGACTATGTTGCTATCACAAGCTGGGGGGTCTTGGGTGATACCGTATAATTTAAATTCATCTACAAGAGCATCCTATGGATATACTCTAGATATGTCAAGAGACTTTTCTCAATTATGGTCATCAACTGCTCAATTTAGTGGAACAAAAGACCTTGGTCTACGAAGAAATTCAGCTGGAGTTTTAGAAATATACGACGGTGTTACAGCGACAGGTTTAGAAGCCAATAGACGTGATTTATTGGCCAGAAACATAACGGCTTCACAATTTAAATTAACTGCTTTAAACACAGCACCAGCAAGCGCAACAGCTACTGGAACAACAGGAGAAATACGATACGATGCAAATTATATGTATGTGTGCGTAGCTACAAACACATGGAAAAGATCAGCATTAACAACTTGGTAAATTATGAAACTCCACGAAAAATATAAAAGTTTATTAGATTCTTACGGAATTAACACACCGTTAAGAATCGCACATTTTATGTCTCAATTAGAACATGAAAATCCAAATAACACAGCTGAAAGTTTGTATTATAAAACAATAGAAAGTTTAAGAAAAACATTTTACACTCCTTTCAAAAATAAATCAGATGCTTTTGTTTCTAAATATTTAAAAAATACAGAAAAATGTGCTAATTATGTTTATTCTAATCGAATGGGTAATGGTAGCGAAAAAAGCGGTGAGGGATTTAAATACAGGGCTAGAGGTTTTGGTATAACCGGAAAAGAAAATTATTTTAAACTTCAAATTGACACAGATATTCCATTTTTAAAAAATCCTGATTTATTAGCAGAAGAAGCTAATTATATACTCTCAGGGTGTTGGTATTGGAAAAAATTAAATTTAAACAAATATGCCGATAGGGGTGATTTAGATGCTATTTCAGATTTAATAAACATAGGTAGATTAACTGAAAAAGAAGGAGATTCTAATGGGTATAAACACAGAAAAGAATTATTAGAAAAATGGAAAAAGGAACTAAACTGCTAATATTAGAATTTGCACTTGCTTTAATAATTGGCACAATAATTGTAATTAACTTATGAAAAATATAAAGATATGGAAAATATTTGGGACAAAATTAGTAAGTTTTTGTTTGAGCGCGATGTGCGTTGTCGCTACTAGTTGCGGACATAGAAAAACTGAAATTAGCAAAACTGAAATTAAGAAAGATACTCTTATAAGTCTTTTAAGCGAAAGAAAAGTAAAAGTCGATAGTAATTATACTTTCGACTTTTCAACGTTTAAAATATACCCTATTGACTTTACTAAGCCTATCATTATAAACGGTAGCATTATTCAAAATGCGAGTATTGAGGGCACTAAAAAAATTGAATCAGGATCACTTCAAAAAAATATAGGAGTAAAAGAAATAGAGATAAAAAAAGGTAGTAGCTATTCGGTAGAAAAAACAAAACAGACAGAAAAAAGCGACTATACTATTTTATGGGCTTTGATCGTTTTTATTATTTCCGGTTTTATTTTCCTTTGGTTCTACTTGCCAAAAATTAAAAATTTGTAAACAAGTAAACACAAATATACAAAGATTGTTTATCCATAAAAGTCAATATACGTAAGGGTTTATCGTAGGTATAAACAATATAAACAATAAATATATAAATAATATAATAGTAAATAAAATATATAATAACGCGCGTAAATACGCGTATATATACACGTATAGGGGTTTAAAAATATACATTGTTTATTGTTGCTTTTGTTTATCTTTAGTATTAAAACGTTGAAAATCAATTATTTAAAGATAAACAATAAAATTTTATTTATTTTTTACCCTAAATTATTTTTTTAATTCGGTTTTTGTTTTTAGATTTGTTGAAAATTAAAACAGACATGAAAACAATAGACTTGCAAAAAATAATCCAAGAGCATAAGCTCGACGCTAAGACTCTAGCAAAAGATTTATTCCCTACCCACCAGCACCCAAGCATGGCACTAACACGAGTAGTGCAGGGTAAAGGTGTATTAGACGCCAATCAAATAAGCCTTTTAGCAGATATAACCGGGCAAAGCATAAATGCGCTATTCGGTCAGGCAGAATGGGTAGCATCAAGTAACAAAGACCTCATAATTTTCCAATCCGAGGACTTCAGAGCAGAGCTGTGTATGGAGTCGGGCAGTTCGAAAGTTTATCATAAGGGGAGTCTATTCCACGAAACTATCCTACACACAACCAGCATACCTCTAAGCGAATATTTAGCGGAGATTTCAGCGGTTGTAATGAAATTTAAAAGTAAAAAATTAATTAATTAAATAAATAAATCTATCAGAAAAATGGCAACAAAATTCAAATTCGAAATTGAAAGCGACGGGTTAACCTTTAAGCAGGCGGAATCTTTTAGTGCTTTTGTGCAAAGTTTACAAAACTCCGCCTTTGTAAAAAGCGGAGAGACGGAGTCTGAAATATCGACCCCAACAACACAAACAAAGGAAGTTCCAGAGCAGGTACAGGCTGAAACCCCTAGAAAGAAAAGAGCCTCAAAGGCTAGAGAGGTAGAACCGGAAGAAGCACCAATCGAAGAAGTCACAGAACAGCATGAAGTCGTCGCAGAACCGGAAGATTTAGAAGTTAACAAGCCGGAGGAAATAAAAACCACAGCATACAGCTTACAGGACGTTAGGGCAAGAGTTCAGGAAAAGATACAGCACAGAGCACAAATAAAGGATAAGCTTTCCGAGTTAGGAGCTTCCAGCGTTTCACTTTTAGAGCCTAGTAAATTTGAGGAAATGGTTAAGTTCTTAGACAGTCTAAAGTAGTGAATCTAGCGACTAAAAATATACTTAAGGCTACACTGGCCGTATATATTAGCGGGGATGATGAAAAGCAAAAACTTCCCGCTTTTGTTGAAAATGGACTCTCGGAACTATCCAAAGAGCCTTTAATCAAAGCGAGAAATACTTCTTCACAAAATCACTATCAAGCTTATTCAATATTTCTAAAAATCGTAAAAATGCAAAACAAGGAAATAAAACACTCTGAGCGCGCACACGCTTTATTAAGTGCCTCAGGAGCTTCTCGCTGGATAGCCTGCACGCCAAGCGCAAGACTAGAGGAGAACTTCGAAAACAAAAGCAGCTCTTTCGCTGAGGAGGGGACTTTGGCACATGAGTTGGCAGAGCTTAATTTGAAAGCATCTTTAAAATTAGTAAGCGGGGACAAATATGCTGAATTATGGGACGGACACAGTAAAAATAGACATTATTCCGCAGAAATTGAGGATTATATCGAAAAACACGTAGAATATGTGTTACAGCAGTTCACAGCAGCACAGCAGCAAACGCCTGACGCAGTTCTTTTGATTGAAAAGAAAGTCGATATAACACACCTAATTGAAGAGGGGTTCGGTACTTGTGACGTTATCATAATTTCAGACGGAGTTATGGAGGTTATAGACCTAAAATTCGGGCAAGGTGTACGAGTAAGTGCGGAAAACAACTCACAGCTTAAACTTTACGCCTCTGGAGCATTAGAAGAGTATTCGATGCTCTACGACATCCACACGGTAAGATTAACGATCACACAGCCGAGAATGGACTCGATAAGTAGTTGGGAGTTATCAGCCGACGAGCTTATCAAATGGGGCGAGGAGGTTGTGAAGCCTAAAGCCTTACAAGCCTATGCCGGAGAAGGTGAGCAAGTAGTCGGAGAGCATTGCCAGTTTTGCAGAGCTGCTGCGCGTTGTAAAGCACAGTTAAAGCTTGCAGAGGAGACAGCCAAAAAAGCCTTTGACGACGCAGACGCCAAAACCTTAACCGACGAGGAGCTTACAGATATGTACGCTAAAATACCCTTAATTTCTAAGTGGTTTGCTAAAGTATCAGAGTATATGTACGAACAAGCCTTAGCGGGTAAAAAGTGGGAGGGTCTTAAGCTCGTTGACGGACAAAGCCGTAGAGCTTGGATTGATGAGGAAAAAGCCGCGGACTTGCTACGCATGGACTACGCCCTTGAGAAGTACACCACTACAAAATTAAAAGGTATCGGAGACATTGAGAAGTTAGTCGGTAAAAAAGAATTTCCTGTTTTACTTGGCGAGGTTGTTGGGTACAAGAAAACCGCTCCTAGCTTAGTGCCGGAAAGCGACAAACGTCCCGCGCTTGGAATCGATCAGGCCAAAATGGACTTTGCGGACGATATTTAAAAATAATTAGTAACTTAATAAACTATAATCATGACAGTACCATAAAAAAAGTACGACGAGAAAGGCGAATTAACTAATCCTATAACAAAGGACGCACCTTACTTGCACCCGACTAAGATAGTTTTAAAACGAGGTTTTAAAATTTGGCAAATTGCTAGAAACAGATTTTTCACGGGGAAGACCGCAGTAACTATTTAAAAATAATTTTAAAATCTTTATTAACTTTATTTTGTAGTTTGGAAAAAGTTTGTATATTTGAACTCAGATAACAAACCACCTAAGCAAGTGGCTAAAAGGCTTAAAAACAAGTAAAAACGTTAAAAATTGACAAAATGAGCAACACAAGAGTAGTTACGAAAAAAGTAAGATTTAGCTACGTTCACGTATTTGAGCCAACAGCTATGAACGAGGGAGACACAAAGAAATATAGCGCAGCTATACTAATCCCGAAAACCGATAAAGTAACGGTAAAGGCTATACAGGACGCTATACAGTCGGCTTTAGAGCTTGGAAAGTCTAAGCACTTTGGGGGTACTTTACCAAGGAAATGGGAAAACCCATTGAGAGACGGAGACGAGGAGAAGGACGACGAAGTATATGCCGGGCATTACTTTATTAACGCTAAAAGCGTTAGACGCCCGATAGTTTTAGGGGCAGACAAAGAAGTTCTAACCGACAAAGACGAGTTTTACTCAGGCTGTTATGGACGTGCAGTTGTGAACTTCTACGCTTACGGCTCAGGCCTACCAAGCAAAGGCGTTGCAGTTGGTTTGGAGTCTTGTATGAAAACCGAAGACGGCGACAACTTAGGAGGCTCAGGAGCTTCGATGGAGCAAATCCTTGACGCCTACGGAGACGACGATGATTTGCTGTAAATAAAAAAAAGAGGGCTTAATAAATGGTAACTTTGACGGGTTCGAAACCCGTAAGCCCTCCAAAACGTTGTTGCAGGTTTATTAACGTAAAAATTCCTAAACAGTTATTAACGCACCGAGTTAAGTCGACCCACTGTTAACCGTTTAGGTGCGCCACCCCGATAGCTTGGCGACGTAGGAAGCTATCAGAGACAAATTTTTTGGTTTATAAAAGTTAAGCATAGACCCGCGTAAACTGGCGTTAACAGTTTGGCTGAAAGAGTGGCGGAATTGGTTAGGCGCGACCTTAAAATAAAACGCGTATTTAGTCGGCAAATCGAAAGCGGAGTAGGTTACACCGTGGCACTGAATGTTTAAGGTATTTTTGCAGGTTCGAGTCCTGCCTCTTTTACAAATCTATCATAAAATGAAAAAATCTTTATTCATTGACATCGAAACCTTTTCGAGCGTCAATATAGCCGCCTGTGGCTCTTACAAATATTTCGAGAGCCCTGATTTTGAAATACTTATAATTTGCTACGCTTACGACGACGAACCGGTTCAGACGATAGACTTAACGCAACAAGCTATACCTGACTGGTTTTGGTCAGAATTAGAAAACCCCGAAATAGAAAAGCACGCTCATAACGCGAACTTTGAGCGTAACGCTTTCAAAGCTTACGGAATTGATACGCCTATCGAACAATGGTATTGCTCAGCGGTAAAGTCGGCTTATTGCGGCTTACCTTTATCTTTGGACGCGGTTAGTAAAGCCCTTAATCTTGGTGAGCTTGGGAAGTCGGCAGAGGGTAAAGCCCTTATAAAATTGTTTTCCTGCCCCGTAAAGCCCACCAAGGCAAACGGAATGAAAGGCAGAATACACCCAACAGACCAGCCGGAAAAGTGGGAACGTTACAAGCATTATTGTATGCAGGATGTTGTCGCAGAGCGTGAATTTTTGAAACGCTTAGAAAAATACAAATATCCGGAAAGCGAAAGGATCAATTATATTTTAGATCAAAAGATAAACGACCGCGGTATTTTAGTTGATTTGGTTATGGCTCAAAACGCTTACGACATCGACGAAAAGTTTAGTAAAGAGCTGTTCGAGCAAATGCAAGCAATCACAGGACTATATAACCCAAAAAGCCCCGCACAGCTAAAACAATGGCTTAGCGAGCGCACAGGTTCAGATGTTACAAGTTTAGCAAAAGGAGACATCCCGGCAATGATTGAGAACTGCACAAGCTACGACGTACAACGTGTTTTGGAACTGCGTCAAAAAGCATCCAAAACCTCAACAAAAAAGTATTTAGCTATGCTCAATTGTGCTTGTGAAGACAACCGCGCACACGGGCTATTTCAATTTTACGGAGCCAACAGGACAGGACGTTGGGCAGGTAGGCTTATACAAATGCAAAATTTGCCCCAAAACCATTTGGAAGACTTAGACGGAGCGCGTGCCGCCATAGCCTCGGGAGACTATGACCTTTGCACGCTATTGTACGACGACATACCAAGTGTACTATCTCAGCTTATCAGGACTACTTTTATATCAAAGCCGGGGCATACTTTTGCCGTTGCTGACTTCTCTGCCATTGAGGCTAGGGTAATAGCTTGGCTCAGTGGCGAGGCTTGGAGGCTTAAAGTGTTTAACTCGCACGGTAAAATATACGAGGCCTCAGCCTCTAAAATGTTTAATGTTCCTATCGAGTCCGTGACTAAAGGATCCGACTACAGGGCAAAAGGTAAAGTGGCGGAGTTAGCCCTTGGGTATCAGGGCGCAGTCGGTGCGCTTAAAACTATGGGCGGGGAGAAAATGGGTCTTTCTGAGATAGAGATGGATACTATTGTAAAAAAGTGGCGTAAGGCTAACCCCGCGATAGTACAGTTGTGGCACGATTTAGAGAATTGCGCTATACGAGCTATCGAGACAAGGAAGCCCGTAAGGTCGCAGCATAAAGGCTTATTATTCGAGTGCAACGGTGATGTTATGACCATTAAACTACCAAGTGGGAGGCGTTTGTTTTATCAGTCGCCAAGTCTCACAGAAAATAAATGGGGTAAAAAGTCAATCCGGTATAAGGGTATGGACCAAACCACTAAGCAATGGACTTGGATTGATAGCTACGGCGGGAAGTTTACCGAAAACATTGTACAGGCTATAGCTAGAGACTTACTTGCTGAGGCTATGCAAAGAGTAGAGGGCTCAGGGTTTGAGATAGTGCTTCATGTGCATGACGAGGTAGTAGTTGAGTTATTAAGCGGTGTAGCTGAGAGGCATAATCTACAAGTACTTTGCGAAATAATGGGCAATACCTCAGAAGTTTACGCAGGCGTACCGTTTCCAGCAGAGGGGTATTTGACGCCCTACTACAAAAAAGATTAAAAATAATTTTTAAAAATAGTATAAAATTAATTTAATAGTTTTATATTTGTCTCACGATATTAAAACAAAATAGCCATGATAAGAATTGAAATTAAAAGTATTTTTGGAAAAGTTTTATTTGTTCACGAAAGCGAGCAAAATACTATTAAAGAAACTCTGATAAGAGCGAACTTGGAAGGAGCGGACTTGCGAGGAGCGGACTTGCGAGGAGCGGACTTGCGAGGAGCGGACTTGCTAAGAGCGGACTTGGAAGGAGCGAACTTGCGAGGAGCGAACTTGGAAGGAGCGAACTTGGAAGGAGCGGACTTGCTAAGAGCGAACTTGGAAGGAGCGAACTTGCGAGGAGCGGACTTGCTAAGAGCGAACTTGGAAGGAGCGGACTTGCGAGGAGCGAACTTGGAAGGAGCGGACTTGCGAGGAGCGGACTTGCTAAGAGCGAACTTGGAAGGGGCGAAAAATACAGATTCGGCGATAATCCCCCAATTTTGCAAATGGTCTCACGGGATAAAGAGCGGCAAAATAAAAATAGGGTGTAAAGAAAAGACTATATCGGAGTGGGAAGCCTTTTTTAATTCTGACGAAGTTTACGATACTCCACGAGACAGCCCCGAATTTAAGCAGATAAGAGCTATATTCGAATCTTACAAAGCGTATTTAACCGTTCTAAATTCTTAACGTTATGGCAACAATAATACTATCAGAAGGCTTCTACATTGTAGCCAAAGGCACAAACGTACAGCTTAAACGCGACACGATCAAAACGAAAGTAAACGAAGAGACCTTAGAGGACGAGCAGCACACAAGTACTGAGACGTGGTATTTTCTAACCCACGCGCAGGCCTTAGGGAAATATAAAGATTTAATGTTACAGCCGTGCATGACAATTGAGGATTTGGCTAAAAGGCTGGATATTTTGGAAAGAACTATTAAAGGTATTAAGGTTAATTAAAATGCTAAACCAAAAAATAACAATAGCCGCAGGGCGTAGCGCGAAGTCCAAAATTTGGAAAAATACCCAAATGCTTTGGTCGGAGTTCGTCGATAGGCTCCGAGAGCCGCACCACACGAATGAAACGTTTAAAGAGTTCATATCCGCCACAAAAGAGGAACAGTTACACATTAAAGATGTAGGGGGCTATGTAGGTGGCTACCTCAGAGGCGGGAAGCGTAACCCTGAGAATGTGGTCCATAGACAAGTAGCCACGCTCGATATAGATTTTGCTCATTTGGATTTTTGGGATGACTTTACTCTTAATTTCGATTTCGCTGCAATCATGCACGGAACCCATAAGCATAGTGAAGCATCGCCACGTTATCGGTTAATATTCCCTTTGTCTCGTGAATGTTCGCCCGACGAGTACGTGGCAGTAACTAGACAGATTGCGGGGCAGTTAGGTATCGATTTATTTGACAACACCACTTTTGAGACTAACCGCTTAATGTTTTGGCAATCCAGTCCAAAAGACGTTGAGTATTATTTCGTAGAGCAGGAAGGCGACTGGGTAGATGTGGACGCCACGCTGGCGCAATACATAGACTGGAAAGATACTAGCCTATGGCCGACAGCCGATAAAAGACTTAGAGAGATTGGAGAGGCTTCAAAAAAGCAGGAAGATCCTAGAAGTAAAAAGGGGATAGTCGGAGCCTTTTGCCGGACCTACACTATCACTGAGGCAATCGCTAAGTACTTAACCGAGCAATACGTACCCACGGCAGACGACAAGCGTTATACTTACACAAAAGGGAGTACAGCCGCTGGGCTTATGGTTTACGATGATACTTTTGCTTATAGCCACCACGGTACAGACCCGTGCAGCGGGAAGCTCTCGAACGCTTTTGACCTTATACGCGTGCATTTGTTCGGACACTTAGACGAGGGCAGCAGCTCAGGGGCTACGACTAAAAGCTTTACGGCAATGGGTGATTTAGCTCTTAAAGACAAGTTAGTCAAAAAGACTTTGGCGCAAGACGCCCGAGAGCAAGTGCAATACGACTATGCGGAGGACTTAGACGAGACTCCCGGCAATGTGGAGGGCGACCAAGACAACTTGGATTGGATGGCAGATTTGGAAGCAGACAACAAAGGTAAATATCTAAGCAGCTCCACGAACATTAATATTATTTTGGCTAACGACATGAGGCTTAAAAATACTTTCGTTTTAAACGATTTTGATAAGGATGTGTATGCTACACGCTCTTTACCTTGGCGAAAGATTAACGGGATAGAACCTCTTAAAAGTGTAGATTATTCCGGGATAAGGGACTATTTAAGTGTAGTGTACGGCATAAGTGCCGCAATGAAAATAGATGATAGTTTAGCATTAGAGTTCCAAAAGAAATCAATCCACCCGGTTAGAGAGTACCTCAACGGTTTAAAATGGGACGGCGTGCAAAGGATTGACGCTCTATTAATTGACTACTTCGGGGCAACTGACAACCTTTATACACGTGAGGCTATACGCAAAATGCTCGTCGGCTCAGTAGCTCGTATCTTTAACCCGGGTTGCAAGTTCGATTTAGTACTTGTGCTAGTTGGCTCGCAAGGCACATACAAATCTACGTTCATTAATATGCTCGGCAAAGATTGGTACAGCGACACGTTTATGAGCGTGAACGGACGTGAAGCTCTCGAGCAAATCCAGGGCGTTTGGCTTATGGAAATGGCTGAACTATCAGGACTTCGAAAGGCAGATGTTGAAAGCGTTAAGCATTTTATAACTAAACAAAAAGACCGTTTCCGCGCAGCCTATGGCAAAGTAGTAGAAACGCACAAAAGGCAAACTACTTTCTGGGGCACGACGAACAAAAGGGACTTCTTAACTGACCCCTCGGGAAACCGTCGCTTTATGCCTATCGATGTTGTGAAAAGTAATGTGATTAAGAACGTGGTCGAGGACTTGCCCGAGGAGGTTAATCAAATTTGGGCGGAAGCCGTACAGCTATGGCGAGATAAAGAGCCTTTGTATTTAAGCGAAGAAGCGGAACAGATTGCACGATTAGCGCAAAAAGACCACTCAGAGACAGACGAGAGAAGCGGATTAATTGAGGCTTATCTTGATGCGGTCCTACCGGAAGACTGGGACGATAAGGACATATTCGAAAGGCGTATCTTATTGGAGAACCAACCTAAAAAAGGCAAACAGCGTGACGTCGTATGTATGGCTGAGATATGGTGTGAGTGTCTAGGTAAATCTAAAGAGGATATGAGTCGATATAATACCCGAGAGATAAACGACATACTTAAAGGCTTAGAAGGCTGGGAGTACTGCCCGACGACCAAAAATTTTAAAATCTATGGAAAACAGAAATACTACCGAAGAAAAAAAGGAATCAATTAGAAGCTTCCACAATACGACAGGTTATAGCCTTGCGGATATTTGGCGCGGGGTTGCAGCCTTAGGGCTACGCCTAGAGAGGGTCAAAGGCTTTCAAGTCCTTAATACCGAACAAGCCGAGAAGCTTAAGAACTTCTTAGACGGGAGTACAAAAGAGCATACTATTTACGAATCAAAAATGAATAAACAAAATGACTAAAATTGAGAAACAATTTGACGAGAGTATAGAAAAAGCCTTAAGAACGGCTTTATTAGAATATCCGGAAGCTAAACGCACAATCATTAGATTAAAAGAGATTATACTTATCAAAGGTAAGGAGTACCGCAGAAACAACGACCCCTACCATAATTTTAACCAAGGCGCAAAGCTTATGCAGGTTAGGCCTATGACAGTCTTACACTTTTTTAGGCTTAAGCATTTAATCAGTATTGCCGATTTACAAAATGACTGGGTAGACGGCAGACCGTTAAGCCTATCGCAAGTCAATGAGAAGTACGACGACATACTTGTTTACACACTTATTGAATTGGCTTACACGGAGAGTCAAGGCGAACAAAGCTTTAATGTATTCAACGACTTTGTTAAGCACCTGCTTGACAAGACAGCTTTTATAGATAAAATCCATGGCTAAGCAATCAGAAAAGAAGACAGAGAAATACCTCAACGATCAAGTGAAGACTCTCGGGGGTTGGTCGATTAAATTATTATCGACACTTATCAGAGGTTTACCTGATAGACTTGTACTTTATAAGGGTAAAGCTTACTTCGTCGAGGTGAAGTCCGAGGATAAAGAGCCTACGCTTATACAATTGCTTGTACATAAGAAGCTCGAGAGGTTAGGTTTTACCGTTTGGGTGATTGATACAAGAGAGAAAGTTGATAATTTTATAAAAAGGATATAGCTATGGAAACTATAAAAGAGGAGGAATTTTTGGCATTGAAATCAAAACTTTTAAGAGAAATAAAATATAGAGAGGAAATACTCAGTCAGTTAAAAAATAATTCCCAGGAGGAAAAAGGATTTGTCTCTAATTTTATTAGTGGTTTTCTAAAAATAAAAAATACAGAAGCACCGAATATATTTTGGAAAGATAGCGAAACTTATGGCCGATACCTGATCGATGCGGACAAAGAGCTTAACCGAGACATACAAGAAGCTTTTGAGAAATCGATAGCGAAGCTTAAAAAAGATTACGAAAACACTAAGCAATGCTAAACGAATCAAACTTACACCAGTACCAAACCCATTGCATAGACCACGTTATAAACAACCCTTATTCTGCTTTGCTGATCGACATGGGCCTCGGGAAGACAGTATCAACCTTAACGGCTATAAACCGATTAATCTATGAGGAGTTAGAAATCGACAGGGTTTTAGTTATTGCCCCGAAGCGAGTAGCTGAGAGTGTTTGGTCGTGCGAGATAGATAAATGGGAGCATTTAAGGCACTTAAAGATAGTAAAGATAACAGGCACCGAGAAGCAACGTAAAGAAGCACTAAGGCAAAAAGCAGACATACACATCATAAGCCGCGATAACGTGGCTTGGTTGTGTGGGTTGTATGGGGGCTCTATGCTGCCTTTTGATGTATTGGTTATTGACGAGAGCAGCTCGTTTAAAAACCCTGCTTCGATGAGATTCAAAGCCCTTAAGAAAGTACAGGCTTACTTCAAAAGAGTTGTAATACTTACCGGAACGCCTGCGCCCAATGGCTTAATTGACTTATGGGCGCAAATATGGCTTCTGGATAGAGGGCAAAGGCTAGGGCAGACGATTACCTTTTACCGGGATAATTATTTTAGAAAGTCTTACAACGGCTTTAGCTACGACCCGCAGGAGGACTCAGAGCAACGCATACACAATAAGCTAAAAGATATTTGTATAAGTATGAAGTCAGAGGATTATCTTGAACTGCCTGAGCGTATAGATACCTATATTGATGTAGAGCTAACCCCTGCTCTTAAGAAGCAATACGAGGATTTCGAGCGTGAGAATGTTTTAAAGATGTTCGGTGATGGTGAGACAGAAATTACCGCAATGAACGCGGCAGCTTTATCGAATAAGCTCTTACAGTTCGCGGGAGGAGCCATATACGACGAAGACAAGAACGTCCACGAGATACACGACTTAAAACTAGACGCTACTGAGCAATTCATCGAGGAGGCAAACGGTAAGCCCGTACTTATCTTTTACAGTTATAAGCATGAGTTCGATAGGCTTATGACTAGGCTTAAGAAGTACAAGCCTGTAAAGATGCAGACGCCACAGCATGAAAAAGACTGGAACGCAGGCAAAATACAAGTAATGCTTTTACACGCGGCCTCAGGGGGTCACGGATTGAACTTACAAGAGGGTAACACTACGATGCTATGGTTCTCTTTGAATTGGTCGTTAGAGTTGTATATGCAAGCTAACAAAAGACTACACAGGCAAGGGCGTAAGTACCCGGTAATAATAGGGCACCTGATCGCAAGAGGTACGGAGGACGAGAACGTGGTTAAAAGATTAGACGGCAAACAGAACACACAGGAGGCTTTAATGGCTTCGGTTAAGGCTAAAATAGAGAAGTATAAAAAATATATTTAAAGTTTTTATAAAAATAATTTTGTAATCTAAAATTTATTTTTATCTTTGCTAAAGAAATAATTTAAAAATCTATCAAAATGAGTAATATTTCAAATGTAGAACGTTTTTACGCTTGGATGCAAAGAGTCAATAGCATCCACTTAGCCGACGGTCCAAAGATGGCCGCAGCATTTCACAGAGTAGCAACCCATAAAATCCAAAAAGTTGAGAATCGTTAAGAAGTTCTTTTACGACCTAGAGACCACGGGAGTGGATCACAGGCGAAACGGGATACACCAAATAGCGGGCTGCGTAGAGATAGACGGCGACATAGTCGAGGAGTTTAATTTCAACGTAGCCCCGAACCCTAAGGCTATTATAGAGGAAGAAGCTTTAAAAGTGGGCGGAGTTACGCTAGAACAAATACAAGCCTATCCTGCTATGGGGGTTGTATTTCGTAAGTTTAAGGCGATGCTACACAAGTACTGCGATCCTTACGATAAGAGCGATAAAATGTACTTAGTGGGGTACAATAACGCACACTTCGACGACAATTTTCTAAGAGCTTGGTTTGTTCAGAACGGGGATAGTTATTTTGGTTCGTGGTTTCATGCCGGAAGCCTTGACGTTATGGTTTTAGCCTCTCAATATTTAATCGATAGGAGGCACAAAATACCAAATTTCAAGTTAATGAGTGTAGCAGCAGAGTTGGGAATTGACATCGACGAGGCTAAATTACACGACGCAAATTACGATATTTTGCTCACCAGAGCAGTTTACAACATCGTCACGGGGATAGATTTTGAACTTTAAAACTTTATAGAATGAAAATATTTAACATACTAATAGCGGCAATAGCTATAGTCTTACTAACTTATAACATATACAAGCTAGGGCAGCGCAGTGTAAAAGAGGTAAAGAAGCCTATCGAGAAAGAGTACGTTTATTTCACAGACAGTATACCGAAAGCACTTAAAGAAGCGAACACCCCGTACGAGAATTTTAGCGATACGAGAAAGGTGGAATTTAAGTTAGACCGCGACTATACTCAAAAAAGATACAAAGTGATTTGGTACTTATGGATTGACGGCGATATAGCCGACAGTAATATAGGCGGCGGGTACGACTATGTGAACGTTGATGATATAGAAAGATACAAAGCGAAAATTAGGCGTATAGAAAATGCAAAAATCCCAGCTCTTTTAAAATTATGGGAGGATGAAAAGTAAAATTTCCAATAATTAAAATTAAATAGCCTTTCGGCCGAGAGGCTATTTTTTTTTATAAAGTGTAAACAAGTAAACACAAATATACAAAGATTGTTTATCCATAAAAGTCAATATACGTAAGGGTTTATCGTAGGTATAAACAATATAAACAATAAATATATAAATAATATAATAATAAATAAAATATATAATAACGCGCGTAAATACACGTATATATACACGTATAGGGGTTTAAAAATATACATTGTTTATTGTTGCTTTTGTTTATCTTTAGTATTAAAACGTTGAAAATCAAAAGATTAAAGATAAACAAAGCCGGATTTATTGTTGTTCTATTAAAATTATTGGTTACCCGCTTGTTTTTTAATATTGTTGTTTGTACATTTGCTAAAAAATTAAACGCTATGGATTTAGAATTGAGAACTCAGCCAGCCCGAAAGGGGGTGATCGCATCGAAGTACAAAGGGGTTAGTTACAACAGTATTAAAAAACTTTGGTTTGCCCGAATAAGCGTAAGAGGTAAAGTCATAACTCTAGGATACTCCGAAACCGAAATAGGTGCAGCAGAATTGTACGCAGAGGCTAAGATCTTTTTTGGCGAGGGGCTAAGAAAGCAGTACGCTAAAAAAATTCCTAAGTGGAAAAGGGTGCAGTTTCAAAAAATTAATTAACTTTGACCCATGGCAGCACCGCACCCACATAGAGAAAAGATAATTGAGGATATCCTTGCGGAATTGGATTTTGGCGAAGATCGCCAAGTGTGCCTTGCAATGGTTGTCAAGAAATGGCAAACCAGCGAAAGGACTTTTGACCGATACTGGAAAGAAGCCCTTTCTCGCTTCAATGCTTTGCACGAGAGAACCAAAAAAGCTTTAGACGAGGTGTATATCGAGGGAAAAAAAGAAGCCCTTAAAAAGGCTATTTTAAGCAAGCACGAACGTCAAGAGATATTAACCCAAATAGCTAAAGGCGAAATCCCCCTGACTAAGCACATTGTTTGCGATGGGGTAATTCAAGAAGTTGAGGTCGTACCCGCTTGGGCTGACAGAAAAGCAGCAATAGCCGAGCTTAACAAAATGGACGGGGACTATGCACCCGTCAAAAAAGACATCACAAGCGGCGGCGAACCGATTAAACAAATAACCGGGATAATCGTTGAGTAATGATTTTAACTTTTAATAGCCACGGCAATGAAAAGCAAAAAGAGGTTTATCGCCTTTGGGCTAACCACACAACTACTGACATCGTTTACGGAGGCTCGAAAGGTAGTGGTAAATCCTATCTAGGCTGTTCGCTAGTTATCGGTGACTGCCTTATGTACCCGGGAGTACATTTGTTCATAGCCCGAAAGAAATTAAACGATTTACGTAAGTTTACAATCCCGTCAATACACGAGGTTTTTAAGGCTTGGGGCATAACCGAACAGTACTACAAACACAACGGGCAGGATAATTTTTTCGAGTTCCACAACGGCTCAAAGCTTTTCCTGTTAGAAGCGGCTTACTTACCAAGCGATCCACTTTTCGAGCGTTTTGGTTCTATGCAAATGACAAGAGGCTGGATTGAAGAGGCGGGAGAGTTCGAGAAAGCGGCAAAAGATAACCTTTTCGCTTCTTGCGGACGTTGGAAAAATGACGAGTACAACCTAACCCGGAAGCTTTTGCAGACTTGCAACCCTAAGAAGAATTACTTATATTCCGATTACTACCAACCGCACCAAAAAGGAACGCTTAAAGCCTCGGCAGCTTTTGTGCAGGCTTTGCCTCAAGACAACAAAAAACTAGCAGCGGGATACTTAGAACATCTTCAAGAGATACTCGACGAGAAAGCTCGCCAAAGGCTTTTGGAGGGTAACTGGGATTATGACGACAATGCTCTGGCGCTTTACACCTACGATAAAATTTGCGACCTGTTCACTAACGCTTTTGTGCAAGGATCAGGGCAAAGATACCTTTCGGCCGACATAGCCTATCTCGGTGCAGATATTTTCGTTATAACTATTTGGGATGGTTTTATAGTTGAAAAGGTTATAGCAATAGACAAAATAGACGAGACGGCTATCGGTGCAAAGCTTATCGAGTTAGCAACGCAATACCGGGTTCCCTACTCGCATATCGTTTATGACGCTGATGGCTTAAGAAAGTTTACAGCCAATAGTTTGAAACGCTTAACGGCTGCAAAACCCTTCACGAACAACGCACAACCTCTGAGAGGCAAAAACTATAAAAACTTGAAGACTGAGTGCGCTTTTAAATTAAAAGAGCTTATAGAGGCTGATTTAGTGTTTATCAAGTGCAACGACTTTAGAAAGCAACTAATCGCGGATTTAGAACAAGTGAACCGGGAGGCAATCGATGACGAGGGCAAAATAAAACTAGAATCGAAAAAGGATTACAAACTGCGCACAGGTCGCTCGCTTGACTTCTTTGATAGCTTATTGATGCGAATGATTTTCGAATTGAGGCCTCAGGGAGGGTGGGCTTAAAAAAAAATAAAAGCTATGACACCAATGGACAAAATAATCCTCAGCAATGAGGATTTTTATGCTAAAACGCTAAACATCGGAGTAACTACTGACGACATAATGGCAGAGGTTAACGCTTTCGACTGGATGGAATTTAGGCACAAAGCCCCTGAGGAAGTACTCAAAGATTTTAAGAAGCGCACAGGCTTTAAAAATCCTTCGGGGCCATACCACTCAATAAGAGAAAAAGCTTTTGCCTACAAGCTCGAGAGGGCTATCGCTAATATTAGCGCATTGGTTGAGGAGGTTAATCGCTCTTACAACATACCGAGCAAAGGAGGACTAAACAACACAAACATAGAACAGTACTACTATTTGCGCTACTGGGCTGATAAGAAATTAATCCCTTTGGACTACAACGAACAGGATTATAAAAAAAGAAAGCTTTTTAATTTTTATACAATTCTTTTTGATATATTTGCAAGTAAGTTAGATAATTTTAACGCTTATAATAATCAGCAAAATAAATAAAATCTATGCCCATTTTAAAGCCAATAGACAGTGACTATGTTTGTCCCGCTTCGGTGGCAAGCCCTGACGACTTTTTAAAAGTTTTATTTGCTTTTAACGACATCGTTTATATTGAAACTGACATAGCGGGCTCACAGCTTCAAAACTTAGACCCTTACAGCTTTTTTGCAGTTAATAGGGTTTTGAACTTTGTACCTATTGCGACAAACAATAAGTATAGCCAAGCGGCCTACAACTGTTTGCTAACTATCGCTAAGCCTATTAATCACGACTTGGAAGTTGAAACGGTAAATGTTCCGGGGCAATTTGACACGATAACCAAAGAGCTTTTAAGCCTTGAATTTATAAATACTTTACGATCTTATTTCAAGTGTTGCGACTATCATATGGAGGTGACAAACGTTACCCCGATTTGGAACTCCACAAGAGCAGCCCCTGCAGTTAATCACTCAGGCGTAGAGATTAATTTTGCTGTAACGATATGAGAAAAATAACTAAATACTTAACGATGTGGTTCGCTTTGGCAGTCTTTTGGCTTGTCGTGGCGATAATGTTTATAAGCCTTATAGCGCTATGCACGGGGATTCCCGCGGCTTTGGTTTTGGGATTTTGGCAATTAATTAAAATGTTTTAGTTATGAAAACGGACGATTTTTTACAGATAGTGGCAGTTATCATAATGTTCGTAAACCTTATAATAATATGCTTTTTAGTATAATTAAATGGATTTAGGTGCAGCAGTTCAAACGGTAATAATCGACAAGCTTAAAGCCTCGATAATCGCTAACGACATGGTAGCGACTAAGGCTTTGCTTAATTCTGTGCATTACGAGCAAAAAGAACTATTGCAACAAACAATTATAGAAATTTACGCTCTGGACTACATTGTAGGACTTAACGACGGGGTAGCACCTGACGAGAAACCCTACCCGGATATTGAAGATATTAAAATATGGATTGACGCGAAAGGCTTAGACCTTAACCCCTATGCGGTGCGCAATTCAATTATAGCAAATGGAACAACTTGGTACAGACAGGGGGGCTCGAATATAGTAACGGACGCAATTAACAATGAGGCTTTTAAGCAAGTGGTTGAACTTGCAAAGCCGGAACTTCAAAATAAAATAAAAAGTCAATGGCAATTACTTTTCAAAAACAACCGCTAAAATTCTTCAACGTTAATGAGCCGGCTATATTCGAGTTCACCTCTGACGCGGACCTTGGCGTTAACCCTAACGACTTAGTGGCTGATTTAGAAATGCAGTCGCTCTACACTTCGAGGCGCTACACAATCAAAAACATTTTGCCTAAGTACGGTACTGGGGTTTTCCGTATAGATGTATCGGAATATTTAAAATCTTTAATGCTTGATAATTTTGGCTTTGATTTCAACAGTGCAAACAAAGCTAACACGATAGAGCGTTTCAGTATCGGTGTGGCTATCCACGCTGAGAACGGAGCTGATATTTTTGCAGACGAGTACGTCTTTGACAGCGGTTACATCTTCGATACGACTTTTATATTTGCGGAACAAACGCCAAATGACACAATTACAGACGATGCTTTTTATCCGATGATAGGAGTTAGTCAATTCGGTGAGATTTTGAAGCCTCAAAAGGATTTGACAAAATTTAATATTCTCGCACCTAGATATGTAGAATTTTGCGAGGGCTTCGCCAATACACTGAGCATTTTTACCGGAGAGCTTGGAGCGGGAACTCTGACAGCTGACGGAGTCAATACCACAATTCCAAACACGCAAGGAGTTGCAACTGCGCCAGTCTCTGACGCTCAGATTGCAAAAATGTATTTACCTACTTTGCTAACTACGACATTAAACAATGCCGCTATACCTTGCTACGGGGTAAGCTATAAAGCTGAGGACTGCGAGGAGGTTTTACAATTCCGATTCTTTACGTCTTACGGAGGGTATTGTTATTTTTACACACAAAAAGAACAGCTTACAGCTACACGCTCGAAGACTGAGTTTATAAATAATAATTTCTACAACGCGCAGGACGGACAAAGCCCTAAGCTCGCTCGAGCTACAGAGAACAAAAAGCAAATGAAGTTAACTGGAATTAAGCAGCTAGAGCTTTTAGAGACTTTTTTCGAAATGCTTAACTCGCCAAAAGTTGAGGTGCTTATGCCGATAGGTTTTATTGAGTGTGAAGTATCCGGGGATTACAGTAAACGCAAAAATGATTTTGAATACAACCTAACCGTCGGACTGTCTAACGTTAATGAAATGAGTTTGTAATGAGTATAGAAATATTTAGAAAAGGTTTCCGGTTCGACATTAAGCCCGATCAGGTCGTGACGTTCAAAAAGTCGCAGAACCTAAACGGGATACAAGACCGTTACGCTTATTCGAACACAATCAATTTAGAAGATACAGCAAACAATCGTAAGCTTTTGGAGTTAATGCCTTTGCCTACGAACAAAGTTACTTCTTTGATGAATGGTTATGAGGTGGACGTTGTTTTGAACGGTTCTATTAACTTAAGAAATCAAACCCTCAAAATCCAAAAGGAGAACAAGGATAATATCGAAACTTATCTATTATACACGGATAACGCGCTTGTAATTAAATTAAAAGCCTCTTATGTTAATGAGGTTGCAGCAACGTACACCTATAAGAAAAATATTTCTGACTTCGTAAGTTATTCGGCTTTTGTAGAAACACAGCCAAAAAGTGGCCTTTTCGTAATAGAGGAAATGCCTCGATTGATTAATTTGCAGGAATTACTTGAAAAGATATTTGTCGCTAATGCTTACAACGTTTACGGGGATTTCTTCGAAGCTGATAGCGTATTTTCGGATTATTTCATTGCACCAAACAAAGGGGTTTATCAAATCTATAGCGGATCAGGCGAGGGCTTTGCACCTACTTTCGACCCTGTACTAGATTGTTTTACTTTTTTAAATAATGTTTTAGCCTATTTTAATTGCTACGCTGAGGTTGACGACACTTATAGGACTGTAGTAGTTAACCGATGGACCAATTTACAGAATTTTAAAACATCGTACGTCGATTATTCTAAACACTTTGTCGATTATAAAGATTATGCTTTTCAGAGTAAGCTTGCAAAGCGCAACGAATTGAAATATACTGATAGCGGCACGGCTTACGATTCTTTTTTTGCAAACAATTTAAGCAGCGAAGACAAAGCCACTTACTTAAGCTCGGCTTTTGGTACCGGTTCGCTTAACTTATTCGACGATTCAAAAATAGAAGAGGGTGGAACAATTCCAGTAAGAGCTAATGGTGCAGTCGGGGAAATAGCAGCAGTTAAAATATTTAAAAAGTCGAGCGAATTTATAACGGCGAACGTCTATATCGCAGGAGTAGCTACACCCGTAACAAATATACAGGCTGTTCCGGTAAGTATGCAAACAGTTTACACCGAATTTCATAAGGATTATACTGATTTTATCCTTACGCCTTTAGTATCGAATTTAGTTTTTAAATATGACGGCATAATGGCTGCCGATTTCTCTATGACAAAAGTATTTTTTGTGGAGCAATTGGCTAGTTACTGGATTCCTTTGGAAATTAATTTCACAACAAAAAAAGACCTTATCAGCGTTAGAGCTATGTTGATTAAAAAGCGTAAAGTAGAAAGTCCGGTTTTAAATAATTTCAACTCTATACTTTTAGATTTCAAAGAAAAAGCAGTTTTCCCACTAAGTACGCTTTTAACGATGTATCCTATCCCGCCAAACAAATACGACTGGGATATTATAATTTTCAAAAGCTATGACCAAACTAAAAACAGGCTTTACGTTAACGACGTTCTTATTTCTTCGGCTTCATTACCACAGGCTTTTGCTTTGGCGGACATAGAAACTATTAAATTTGAAGCTAATGAGCCGGGCGATACTGTAGCAGACACGGATTCTGATAGTTTTTATATACAAGCTATTGACACTAACGGAGGTGTATCGAACGAAGCTTATATAAACGTAGTTCATACAGGAGTGGCAAGTCTTGAGAGTAATTTTGAGCAGCCTGAGACTTACACGTACACTCGTAATAATTTCGATTCAGGCCGAGAGGCTTTCACCGTACTAGAGTATGTAACCGGATTAAAGCCGAATTTGAATGATACTGTAACAAGTGTAGCCTATTATAGATTTTCACCGAGTATATTTAGCCCGGACAGTGCTTACGATCCTTTTAATTTGGTAATATCAAACGACGCTTACACTAACGTAAAAGTAAATATCCCTAGTTTTTCTTTGCGTTTGAAGACAGAGAATAACGGAATCGGTAAAGCTAGAGCCACTATTAAAATAATCCTTTTCGACGGGGTTAATAAAATAACTTTAACAGAATATAGCTCGGCGAATAATAGCGACCATACGTACACTACTACTGAATTTAACAGGGTTATAGCGGATTTACCAATAGGCAGAAAAGTAAGAGTTTACTTCGATGCTAGCTTCGACAACAGGCGGGGACTTAACTCCGGAAGTATGGACGTGCTTATAACGGTTGACGGGTTCAAAACAAACATTTCAACAATTAAAATACTTTAAGGCTATGGCTGACGAAATAATTATAGGTAAACTTATTATCGATAACTCAGAGCTTAACGCTGCAATGGTTAGCAGTAAAAAAGCTATTGTCGATTTAGAGAATGAGCAAAAAAAACTTAAAAAAGACACGGACAACCTAACAGATGCCAATGACGACCAGCTACAGAGTTTCATAGCAAACGAGAACGAGCTTAAGCGTTTGCGCGCAGAATATGCAGCTAATCAAAAAAGTATTTTAGATCTTACCAAGGCTCAGACAGGTTTAGACGCTGCTTTAAACGAGGTTATTAAAACGCAAGACCAAGCGAGAAAGAATACGCAAGAACTAACGGCCGCGCGTAAACAGATTGACGCAACCACCACAGAGGGGGCGAAGGCTATAGCTGAGATAAACACTAAAATAGACGCGAATAATAAGCTTATCCGGGACAATGGGAGTGCGCAGGAAAAGGCGGCAACTATAAGCGGAAATTATAGACAGGCTCTGTTTGGCGTGGATGCTGCTTTGGCTAAGTTTGGGATAGACGGCGAACAAGCGCGCACAGTAGTGACGGGTTTTGGTTCAGGAATAACAGGTGCAGCGCAGGGGGTGACAGACTTTACGGCAAGAACCGCCGCAGGCGTTAAGGCTCAACTAGGATTTAAGACCAGCACGCAGTTAGCTACAGAGCAACAGCTTGCTCAAACGGTAGCAAGTCAGGCACAGGCGGCAGCAAGTGGAACACAAGCAGCAGCAATGGCGCAGTCCACAGTAGCGACAAACGCGAGCACATTATCTTTAAAAGGCTTTACGGCTGCCTTAGCAGCCACCGGAATAGGGTTAATCGTTATAGCCGTTGCGGCTTTAGTAAGTTACTTTAGTAAGCTAGACCCTTTAATGGATAAGATTGAGCAAATATCTTCCGGTGTGGCCGCGGCTTTTAGTTCTTTGGGTAAAGCGATAGCCAGTTTAGATTTTAGCAATTTAATCGGGGGTATGGAGGACGCAGCCTCTGCAGCAGTAGCTTTAACGAAAGCACGTCAAGACCTTGCAGATTTACAAAGTAGTCAGGAGGTAGCCAATGCACGCGAGAGCCAGCAATATGACGAGCTTATTTTGAAATCGAAAAATAGAACTCTTACAGAAAAGCAGCGCGCGGCATTTTTACAGCAAGCGCAAAAAATAGAGGAGCAAAATTTCAAACAGCGCGAGGCTTTGGCAAATGCTGAACTAAGAAACGCTATTGAGGCTGCAAGGATAAAGGGTGAATTATCAAAACAGGAGCTGGCTAATTTGAATAAAAACACTATAGCTTATGCAACCTATCTTTTGAACGTCGGTAAAATAACGCAAAAAGAATATGATGGGATAAAAGCCGCTGAACTTGGTAAAATAGCAATTCAAAACGAGTCGACTAAAAGATTAGAAAAGAACCAAAACGCACAGGATAAGTTAGCGGATAACGCCGCATCTAAAAATGAAAAGCGACAAGCAGCAGCACAAGCAGCTAGCGAAAAAGCTAGGGACAGAGAATTAAAAGACGCTCAGAATAAAATAGATATTTTGAAAAGAGAAGCCGCAGCCAATAATCTAACTACTGAGCAGCAGATGGCTAACGCTCAAAAAGTTTTTGATTTAGAAACGGCTTTAGCTAAAAAATCAACAAACGGAACGGATCAGGTTAAGGCGTTGCTAGAGGCTAAACAAAATCTATCCAGTTCTATACTCTCCATAACTGAGAGCCAAATCAATAAAGAGATTGAGCAACAGAGGAGAATATCGGAAGCGCAGAAAGCCACAACGGCAGAAATTTACGACGCGCAAACGCAAAGTGCTGAGGATTTGGCTACAGCCCAAATTGCGAGATTGAACAGAGCAGCGCTCGGAGAGAAAGCCTATGCTGACGAGGTTATAAAAATCAATCAGGCTAAAAATGAAAGCCTTACAACTATACAGGCTAATTTTGACGAAGCTGAAAAGGTAAGACTTGAAACTCTAGCAGCCAACCAGCGCACGCTTGACGAGGTTAATTTTCAAATTAAGTTACAAGACATACAAGATCGAAAGGCTACAGAGCAGGAGATACAAGCAGCTTTATTGCAGGCTAATTACGATAATGAGCTTTTAATGCTGCAAGAACAGCAGCTAAAAGAGCAGGAAGCCGCGGCGGGGAATAAAGATGTATTAGCTTCTATCGACGCTAAATACCTTAAGGAAAAAGAGCTAGCAAAAAAGAAATTCGACGCTGCGGACTTAAAAAACCAAAAAATATTAGCTGACCAAAAGAAAGCAATAGAAGAACAGACTATAACTAAAAGTATTGGGGCTTTACAAAATCTTTTCGGTGAAAGTAAAGCTTTGGCGGTTGCGGCAGCTTTGATTAACACATACCAAGGTATTTCCGCAGAGTTCTCAACTAAAGCGGCAACGCCTTACGAGTTCGGACTTAAAATTGCGAATGCTGCTTTCGTAGCAACGGCAGGTTTCGCGGCGGTTAAGAATATTTTAAAAACGAATAAAGGCTCCTCCGGTGGAAGTTCTAGCGGATCAGGTGCAAGCGCACCAACGACTTCCGGAACAGCCAACTTTGTAAACACGGCACAGACCGAAACCGTGGCGAGAGTGAGCGACACGCCTGTACAACAGAACACCGTCGTAACCCCCCCTGTTTTAGTTTTGGAAACTTTACACGAGGTACAAAATAATGTAGCTATAAAAGTTGCAAGTAATTAAAATTAAATCGTATATTTACACTCCTTAATAATTCATTTTTTAGATTGGTTTAAGTTACTAGATTTTGAACCCACTTTAACGAGTGGGTTTTTTTACACCTTATTTTAAAACTATTTTTAAAATCTATGCAAACTTTTTTTAGTATAGTAAAAAGCTATAATTTAAATTAATTATATATCTTTGAAGCATGATAGATTTTATTAATGCTTTGACAAAGAGCTTAAAAGGCAATCACACAAAAGAGAGTTTGCGCAGGTCTGAGATATGCGCCGCCTGTCCTCTCAAAGAAAAAAGATTTTATGCTGATTTTGTCAAAGCAGAGATAAAAGAAGTCGAGGGCTATGTTTGCACTTTGTGTGACTGCCCTATTGCTACAAAAGTTTTCGCAACTGAAAAAAAACACCTATGCCAAAATTGGTTGAAATAAATGTAATCGGGGGCTTCGATGCGGCACTCGAAAACAAATTTAACAAAGATATTAAAGCCGTTGAGGCTAAAGACTCCTTGCTAATTAATATAACTTCACACGGTGGAGAAGTTGAGATATTGAAGCGAATGACTGCAAAAATTTTAGCCTTAAAGCAGAAAGGCGTTGAGGTCGTTACTTTTGTTCCCGACTATGCAGAAAGCGCGGGCTTCTTTTTATTCTTACTCGGAGACCATAGAGAAATCGCCCCGAAAGCTACAGTACACTATCACGCACCAAGAGTGCAATTAGGAGAGGGCTTTGTCGGAACTAAGAGCAATTTAACCGAAGTATTGGACGATCTTACAAACTATCAAGACTTTACAAATAGCCTTTTCAGAGCCAGCACAGACATAAGCGACGAACTTTTCTCACTAATCGAAAACAGTGAGCTGCCTATGAACCGCCAACACCTTGTATCACTTGGAATTATAAACAATAATTAATATAAACTATGAAAATCAAAAACACTTTTTTGGCCTCGCTCTTAACAAAGATAGGCCACGAGGTAAAAGCTGAGTTGGTCGTGGACGACGCCAACGGAGTGGCTTTGACGTTCCCGGATATTTCGGATATTTCCGAAATTGCAGCAGGAGTCGCAGTAGATGCGCCCGACGGAACTTACGTAATTGCAAACGGCGCAGACTCTTGGACTCTTGTGGTTGCCGGAGGTTTGGTTGAAAGCGTTGAAATGAATGCTCCGGAAGGCGCAGAAGCCTCTTCGGAAGAACTTGACGCAGAAGTGGCAGCAGTCTTAACAGCAGTTACCGACGAGGTTGTGGCTTTAAAAGCTGCAAACGTTAAGTTAGTAGCTGAATTGAAAGACTTAAAAGCTACATTAAAACACGATACAGGCGACAAGGACAAGAAACCGGCGGCTGCGGATAAAGAGAAAATTAATTTTAAAATCGTAGGATAGTATGGCGACTTTAAACGAAGTATGTATCCCGAAAGGAAAAGTTATCGACGGGGTCGTAGACCTTAGCTCGATTGAAAAAGCGTTGGCCTTATCCAGCGTAAAGTATAACACGACAATAAAAGCAGATGTAGACAGCGTCTTTTTAGCCCCTGAGGTTATCGCTGACGCAGTGGCAATGGTTGGGTGTGTTATCGAGGATTCTTGCGATTTGCCTACTGTTTTGGAAGCAGAACAGTATCAATTTATGGCAGGATGTAACTTGTGTTTGAACGAGTTGACAAATAATGAGAAAAAAGCTTTTGGGATGAGCATGGCTAAGCCTGCACCGACTGCTGCTTTATCTTCTCGTTACGAAAATCGTTTTATTCAAAACATTTTGAACTCGACTCGTAAAATCAACTGGTTAGGGGACACTACTTACATCGCTGACAACTTGGCAAATGCTGATTTGTTACCGAACTATACAAAAGTTGATGGTATTTGGACTAAGCTATCAGATTTATCTCCAGCAGCACCTCACTATACAGGGGCTATTGCTACTAAAAACGCGTTGTTGACCAAAGCTACTCAAACAGCTTGGACGGCAACAGAGGTTTTAGCAGCTATTGACGGTATGCGCGACGCTCAAAGCGAGACAATGAAGTTAATCCCTGATACCGAGAAGTATGTTTGGTTAACTAATGAGATGTACGACGCTTTAATCTACGCTATGAAGCAAGAGAGCTTCTCTCTTTGCTGTGTTGGTTCTTTGGCTTCGCAAGTTGAGGGAGGTGTTGAGATTGCTACAATTATGTACGGGGATTTAACTTTGGTTAAGTATACTGAATTGAGCGCAGCAATCAGAGACCTTGCTTTGGTGGATGTTGCCTGGGATTTGCCAAACAGAGCAGTTTTAGCGTTAGGCTTACCTATCGTGAACTACTTAGAAAGCGGCTCATTTGAGGAGGACTTCAAGCCTACTACCGGAAACTATGAAGCTTCTTACAGTTTAACAACTGCGATTGTTGACCCTTACCCGGGAGACTTCTACGTGTTAGGTTATTAATCTTTAAAAAATCAATCCTATGGCTTTATGTTATAAACCGGACGATTTAGCAAAGGTATGCGATAATGCTGATTTGACAGCCCTCTCAGGAGGGTTGGCAATCAACATCAAAGCTTTTCAGCCAACGCCAAACGCCGCAAAAAAATTCACTTTGGATGATATCGACGTGGTAGACCCTGATACAGGGGCTTACCCTTTGCTTACTTCGAAGTATTACCCTATCGCTATCGAGTGGGACAAAAACGCCGTACAGCCTAACTATGAGGTTGTGTCCAGCGATTTCAAACGTGACAGATACACGCACATTGTGCCGAATATCATCGTTCACAACTCGGAAAGCGATGCAGGAAAAGAAACTGTTTTAGCCTTAAGCGACGAGCGCTATGTATTTGTTTACAAAGCCGCGGGAGTTGGAGCAGCAGCAGACGCTTTCCACGTTTTAGGAGCTAAAAATGGCTTGCAGTACGTAGCCGAGCCCACAAGTGCTGACGTAGGCGGACGTGTTACAGGTTCTTTAAGAAGTTTAGCGGGGGGCGCTGAGAATACGCCAAACGGATTAAACTTGTTAATCACAGACCTTGCAGGAACTGAAACGAAATTCGGCAACCGTTTTGAGGTTGTTGTTTAAAAAATCGTAGCGTATGACTACTGAAACTTTTAATTCCTTGCCCTTAGAGGCAAGGAATTTTATACAGAAAAACGCGGGGTGCTTAGCCTGCGGAAACTCTAAGCAGAAACTAGACAGGGCTTATGCTTTATACCTAAATTCTAAGAAAATGGCAACATATCAACTATACGGCGGAGGAATCAATTATAAGCTAGGAGAGGAAACGGGCATTTTATACAATATCAAAGTAGAAGACTCCCCTTTGCAAATTCGAGAAAAAATCAGAATTGCTAAACTAATCCGAGAGAAAAGACCTCATTCTTTTAGCCTTTACGACGAGGTAGCTATGGACGCTCTTTTGTCAACTTTACCAGCAGAAGAGGTTGTTGACTTAGATGTGGTTTTCGACCCAAAAAAAGCAACTTACGAGGAACTTAAAGCCTACGCTAAAGAAAAAGGGATCATCCCGTCTAGCGAGAAAAAAGCCGATTATATAGCTGCAATCGAGGCAGAACTTTTGTAATTTTTAAAAACTTAATCGTATGGCTTTTACTGATATTTTCAAAGTAAATAGCGCGAGAAAAAAGAAAAAAGCCGTTGACACTAAAGGCGTTGTGCTGATAGGAGAAAACGGCTCTTATTTTAAAGACCTCGACAACGCTTATCTAAACAGCCCGACCGCTACAATGGCTTTGCTTAAATTTCACGAATACTGCGTGCCTGCTGATTTAGCAGACGCTTACCAATCAATGTGGAAGCGTGTAGAAAATGATTATATCCGTTACGGTTACTTTTGTTTGTACGTGCCCTATACCATAGACGCTGACGTGAATATGGAAAGTGTCGAATATCGCCCGGCATCCGACTATCGTATTAAAGAGCAGGACGACACCGGAAAAGCATCAATAATTATCAATATTAAAACAGGTGCAGAATTTCCAGTTTTTAATAGCGATAAATCAGTTGTAAAAGCTCAATTCTTAAAGGAAGGTTACGCGAAATTTAAAGGGCAAATCTATATGTATAATGATAGCTCTTTACCTTATCGATTAACACCTCTCTACTCTGTTCTTAACTGGATGCAAACTGAGGGCAACGCCGGGACTTTCGTTTCTAAAACTTGCGATAACGCTATGTTTGGAAATAACATATTCGTTATTAAGAAGTCAAGCGACGCAAGCGCAAAAGAGTTAGAAATTATCGAGAGTGTGCGTGAGGCTATCTCAGGAGTTAAAGGTGTTGAGGAATCAGCTCAGAATTTACTTTTAGAATATGAAGGTGACATTGAGGACGTAACAAAACTACTTTCGAAAGTGTCAATTTCAAACGACGCAAACGTTGATTTGATGAACTCGGTTGATGAAAAAGCAGAGCAAAAAATCTGTACAGCCTGTTATGGTTTCCCTAGGATATTAATATCGCAAAGCGAGGGTATTTTTAGCCAAAGCGGAGAGGCGATTCAAGTAGCTACAGACCTTTGGGCTAAAACCTGCCGCCGAGAAGCACAAAACATTTTAGACGGCTTTAGAGAAGTTGGATTGAACATTTTAAACACTGTACCAAATGGCAGCACTAACACCCCCGACAATAGCCCAGCTTAAAGATTTTTATCCGGTTTCAGAATCTTTACCTACCGCAAAAATAGAGGAGTTCGCAAACTATGTGAAAAACCACTTATTTGTGAGAATGTTCGGTTTTGAAGCTGCGAGTAAAATAGTAGCCGGAACTATAGCCGACAGCGCGAGCGCGACTTTTATAGGTTTTCAAAAATATTTCGCGCTATGTGTAGCTTACCAAACTATTAAAGATCCTTTGGTTTCGACTAATTTCGGGGCTAAAATTATAAGCAGACAAGGCACCGCAGACCCTACAAACAACCAAAAAAGTATCACTTTAGTAGATATCGAAAATACTATTTCTTTACATTACCGAGAAGCTCTTAAGGTTGTGGGTTCTACTAATTGCGAAAATGTACCAACTTGGGGCGGCTATTTCTCTTATAAAATCAGTAGAGTATGAGCGACATAGCACTATATCAATTTAACGATGCAAACGGATCCGGAAATAAAGAAGCGGTAATCGTTCCAAACGTACCCACGCTTATAAACAAACTAAGTGCCGCGGAGACTAACGGAATCAAGGACAAAATCAATGAGCTGGTAGAAAGGGTAAACGCTATCGACGTAACGGCTTACTTAGATTTAGACCTTATTGCCAAAGGTTCTCAGGGCGGAGTACCAAACACCGCCGATACTTTAGAGGTAGGCGACATCGTTAGAGGGTTTGCCGAGGAGGGCGTTTACTGGGAAGCTGCGAGATACTTAGGTGGAGATCCTACGAATAGAGATAATTATGAGATAGTAGCCCCTGTAAAATTTGAGCCACAGTCTTTCACAGCCGCGACAACAGGCACAAACCAAGAGTTTGAGCTGCCTATCGGGTTTAAAGCTAATTTAGTCTTTAAATCGAGAGGCTTACTTTATAAGACTACAGAATGGGAGCAAACAGACGAATTTTTGACAATTTTAATTTCGGTTAATTCCGGTAACACAATTTATGTAATTCCACAATAACATGAAAAAATTAATCTATATTTTATGTGCCTTTTTATCAATTACCACTTACGGACAAGCGATATTTGATGAGGGCATCCAAAACACAGCAGCAGGGACAGCAAACGCGCACACATATATAGTATCGCAAGATGCTGACGGTCTTTACACTAAGACTGAGTCTGTAATGAACCAAAACGCAAACACAGGTTTATTATTAGGAGGTGTCATTTCTGTTAATGCAGACCCTACAAAATGGAATTTAGCTTTTGGAGAGGGATACGTTGCAGACCCTTTAAACGGAACAGTTGCAAAAGTAGCTTGGGGGACTCAAAGCGCATTAACAACTCCATACTTAACAACCTCAACAGCTACTTATGTGTTAATTGCAAATGCTGGAAGTGGTATTGGTTCTGTTTTAATGCAAAATACACCACCAACACAGCAGCAATATCGTACACACGTTTACTTAGGAAAGTTAGCGCATACAACTAAAACAACTATTTTATTTGCAGTTCCTGAACCAAGCAGAATGTTTGATGCAGTTGGTCAAATAATGGATTTAAACTCAGCATTGAAATCAATGAACGTTGAGGGCAATACGCTATCAGCAAATGGAGCGAATTTAAATTTAAATATTTCATCTGGTAAAATATATCGTGCCGGTGCAAACTATGCAAGCGATAGAAATAATCCTAGTTTAACAACTCTTTCAAGCGGAACAGCTATTACTTTCAGAAATAAATTTCGTGACGGTTCAGGAGGATGGACTGCTGTAAATACTTCTACTGTAGATGCAGACCATTATGATGATGGTACAGGTATTTTAGCAACAGTAGCAAATAATAAATATACTGTTAGAGTGGCGTGGAGGTTTGGAGGCACAGGGACTGTACATTTAGACTACGGACAGGCTGTTTACGATAATTTAGCAGCAGCGAAAAGTTCAATTCCAACAGCAACTGTAGTAAAAG
>JACCDQ012042731.1_pt1 | contig 33265 bp, 31 predicted proteins | sample 7446031 | NCBI WGS metagenome assembly JACCDQ01 (sample SAMN15323442, study PRJNA562643) | freshwater metagenome | isolation source: river surface water | place: USA:Blue River Watershed | collected 2017-08-17 | reverse complement strand
GCTGCCGGAATTGTTATTTCAGCTTCGCACAATGCCTATCAAGATAATGGAATTAAAATATTCGGACCAGACGGGTTTAAGCTTGATGATAAGCTCGAAAAAGAAATTGAAAGTCTAGTGGCTTCAGATGATTTGTCTAAGATGTTGCCTCCATCCAAAGAAGTGGGTCGCACTAAGCGAATTGAAGATGCTCAAGGGAGATACATCGTTTATGCAAAAAGTGCATTTCCGTTAGAATACACCCTGGATGGATTAAGAATTGTTTTAGATACGGCTCACGGGGCCTCTTACAAAGTAGCTCCTGCTATTTTTGAAGAATTAGGTGCCGAAGTCATTCACGTCGGCAATCAACCAAATGGAACAAATATCAACGATAAAGTTGGAGCCCTTCATCCTAGCTTGATTTCTCAGGCTGTTGTTCAGTATCGAGCTGACGTGGGTATTGGTTTAGATGGTGACGCTGATCGTGTGATCATGATTGATGAAAAAGGAAAACTGGTCAATGGTGATCACATCTTAGCAATTTGCGCTTTGCATATGCAGAAGAAAAAGCAATTGAACAATGACACTCTGGTTGTCACGCAAATGAGTAACTTTGGTCTTGAAAAGAAAATGAAAGATTTCGGTATTAAAGTCGTAAAAACGAACGTCGGAGATAAATACGTCGTCGAAGAAATGCGTAAGAATGGCTACAACTTGGGTGGCGAGCAGTCGGGGCATATAATTTTATTAGATCATTCAACGACAGGAGACGGAACTGTCGCGGCACTTAATGTGCTTTCGGTCATGAAAGAAACCGGAAAAAAAATGAGTGAGCTTGCTAACGTTTTTGAAGATGTTCCTCAGGTTTTAATTAACTGTCGTGTACGAAGCCGAGTCGAATTGGATCAAATTAAGGGCTACAATCAACTTCTTAAACAAAAAGAAGCCGAGCTTAATGGAGATGGGCGGGTTTTTATTCGTTATTCGGGCACAGAGCCTTTGATTCGCATTTTAGTCGAGGGGACAGATAAAAAACGCATCACGACAATTGCTGAAGAAATGGCGACATTTTTAGAAAAAGAGATTTCATGAAAAGAAAAGAGACTCGAATTGATTTAGGGGTGAATATCGATCACGCGGCCACTCTGCGGCAAGTCCGCGGAGGTACGACCAATTATCCCTCATTGAGAGAGCTAACAAAAATTGTGAAAGATGCGGGCGGAAAACAAATCACAATTCATTTGCGTGAAGATCGTAGACATATTCAAGACCATGATGTTGTTGAGCTTTGTAAGAAATCAGCATTGCCGATTAATTTGGAAATGGCAGTTACAGAAGAAATGTTGCAAATAGCATTAACAAATAAGCCTAAGTGGGTTTGTTTTGTTCCAGAAAAGCGCGAAGAACTAACCACCGAGGGTGGTTTGAATGTCGTGAAAGTCTACGATCAAATCCAAAAGATGACTGCAGTTTTACATTCTCAAAAAATCAAAGTTTCATTTTTTATTGAGCCAGATTCTTCACAGGTTGAAGCCGCTGCCAAAGCCGGGGCTGATGCCGTTGAATTTCATACAGGTTCGTGGGTCTTGGCCAAAGGCGAAGCCAAGAAAAAATATTGGCAGAATTTGACGAGCGCTTGTGAACAAGCAAACGATCTTCGAATGAGAGTACACGCTGGGCATGGTCTTGATTTTCAACATGCGAAGCTGATTCGAAAAATAAAATCTTTGGTTGAAGTTAATATTGGACATTCATTGATTTGTTATTCGCTTGAAATGGGCCTTAAAAAAGCCTGCCAGCAAATGTTGAAACAGCTAAAAAGATGAGTCTTGACTTCAAAGTTAGAATTCAAAAAATCGTTCAATCCGAACAAGAGACTTCTGACTTTATGAAATCAGTTTTGCCTTATCTACAAGAAAATTCGATCTTGTTGTTAACGGGAGACCTCGGAGCAGGTAAGACGACTTCCGTTCGTCTGCTTTGCGAGCTGTACGGAATTAAACAGGTTCAGTCTCCAACATATGCAATTCATCAAAGATATTCGGTTGCCAATTTATCGATAGATCACTTCGACTTGTATCGGTTACAAACCGATGAAGAGCTTGTATCGACTGGTTTTTGGGATCTTTTGCAAAGCCAAAATTCACTTATGATAATCGAGTGGTTTGAGAGAATTCCAACAACCGATTGGATCGATTTTGAAAAAAATAGGCGTAAGATTTTTGGACTTAAAATTGAGCTTCAGCCTGAACTCAATAGACGATTTTTTAAGTTTCTTGAGTTGCAGGTCAATTAAGAGGCGGCTTCGACGGCCAGTTCAGCAAGAAGAACTTTATCTTGTTGAGAGAGCGCATTTTTCTTAAATCCAACGAAAAATCCAACAATTCGATCTCCGCGAATTAATGGAGCAATATAGGCGTGCTGAAAATCGTTTAAGTGAATTTCAAGCTGTTGCATACTATACACGTCAGCTCTTTTATTTGAGCGCACCGATTTGAATGGTCCGTCTGCTTCAAGGCTGTATTCAAAAATCATAGGATTGATATTTTGTCTTGAAAGGTCTGGATCCATTTTGAATACTTGTGTTTTGTCGTTCGAAATTTTTAAAACAATGAAAGCGTCAAATTGTTTTTTAACTTCGAAACTGTACTCTTGATGTCGTTCAGAAATAAATTCCCAAATTCGATCGGTAGGATCCGGTTTTGCGGCTGATGAAAATACAGATGGTATACTTTGCATCGCGGCTCCGACTTCGTCAGCTGGCGAAATCACGGGGGCTGCACTTGCGGTTGCGGAAATTGGCCCAGCCACAGTGGTTGCTTGAGGGGGCGACTTGATAGCTGGTATTGGAGGTGCCTGATTTGCCGCTACGGCTGGCGATGGTCCTTGTTTCTCTGGCGGAACTTCGAATGAAATTGAATTGTCAGATTTTGGATTTTCGCTAGGTGTTTGAATCAGTGAAAAGTTAATTTTTGGAGCGGATTGATTAAAGTTAAGGCCTTCTAAAGCATCATGAATCTCATCAGTGTCGAGTGAAAGTTCATTGGATGATTCGTTAATGACCTTCTGATCCGCTAACTTGCGAGCAATTGAAATTAAGATTTCTGGTGGCGACAAAATAAAAATATGATTGCCAACCGATACGAGTTTATCGTTGTATTGCAATCCAACCACGATGAGTTTGTTTTCCCAAGTTGTTAGTGGAATTAAATCTGCGCCCCAAAAGTCAAAATTAGAATATTCTTCTTCAGCTTTTTGCGCAAATTGTGCTAACTGTGAAATTTCGTCGTGACCTAATGTGGTTTTTAAGCTGCTGCAAGCAATTTGAGACATGTACCAATTGGCATATTGATTCCAATCTAGAATTCCATGCTCGAGGCAGATGCGAAGCTTAGATTTATTTAATGATTCAACATCAAGAGTTTTCATTTTTTCTTCAAGTTCAAGAGCTTCTTGAAGAAAATATTCTTCCCATTGAGTTGATTTGTTTAGGCCATTCATCAGATTGTTTATCGGAAAGTTGTCTGCATTTCTTGAAAAATCTCCAAAAAACACTAACCCTTTTTTGTATGAAATTCATCATCTCAAAAGAAGCCGAACTCGGGGGTGTCGTTCGGCAGAGGTGTTATATCTAAATATATGATTTTACTTATTATTTTATTTGTGTCGGGGTGGATTATCAAATCGCCTGCTGAACTGAAAAGTTCGCCACAGGGCTTAGAGTCATTTAAAACGCAAGACAGAAGGCCAGTCTTGCATCCGTTAAGGGCGAAACCACATGCACGAAGTCTATTGTTGGCCATCAGATAGTACCTCTAACTTCTTAGAACTTTTCAATTTTTTGAATTTCGTGTACATGTGTGTGCTATGCAAAACAGGCCAAATCGAGTCTATCTCGATCACAATGCGACGACCCCACACTCTGATCGTCTTAAACTGAAATGGAACGAACTCCTTGAGCTTTCGGGGAATCCTTCGTCGATTCATCAGGATAGTCGGGCCCCTAAAGCTTGGATTCGTGAAACGCGCCAAAAAATTGCCGATGAATTAAATTGCTCTCCGCTTGAAATTATTTTTAATTCAGGTGCGAGTGAAGGTAACAGTTCGATCCTAAAATCTGTTTGGGATTTGCTTGGGTCGGAAAAACCAGAAATGCTTGTTAGTTCTGTTGAACATCCGAGTGTGATGAAGACCGCTCAGTTTCTTCAATCCAAAGGTGCTGTCATTCATTTCATTCCTGTTTCGAAGAATGGTGAAATCGATTTCAATTTTATCCGTCAGCATCTTTCAAGAAAGACTTCTTTGGTTTCTGTGATGTATGCAAATAATGAAACGGGAACTGTTTTTCCAATCGCTGAGATTTCTGAAATGGCACATGCGGCTGGGGCATTAATGCATTCTGATTGCGTGCAAATGCTGGGTAAAGATGATATCGAATTTGAAAATTTGAACGTCGACTATGCGACTTTCTCGGCCCACAAGTTTTATGCGCTTAAAGGAACAGGTTTCGCATTTGTTCGTAAAAATTCTCCGTGGGTTCCGTTAATCAATGGCGGAGGCCAAGAGCGAGCTCGTCGCGGTGGAACAGAAAACATCACAGGTATTGCTGCGATGGGTATCGTGTTAGATTCTCTTTCTGAAGTTTCTGATCGCGTGAAACGAATGACCTCTTTGCGTGATTCTTTAGAAAAACAAATCCTCGAAAAAATTTCCGGAGTCACGATTACAGCGGTCCAGCGAAAACGTATTTCAAACACTTCAAGTCTAGTGATCGAAAATGTCGACGGTGAAACTTTGTTGATGAGTTTAGATCTTAAAGGTTTTTCAGTAAGCACGGGTGCTGCGTGCAGCAGTGGTAATCCAGAGCCGAGTCCGGTATTATTAGCGATGGGGCTTACACGCGATGAGGCTCAAAGCTCATTACGCATTAGTGTCGGCTGGAGTACAACTCAAGAACAAGTCGACAGTTTTGTCGATTGTTTAGTGTCAGTAGTTGCGAAACTAAGAGAATTAAATCAAATAGAAAATTCAGGTGTCTATGAGTTCTGATATGCACTCAAATACTAAAACGTCAGCTTCTTCGAAAGGTCGAGTTCTTGTCGCGATGAGCGGCGGGGTCGATAGTTCTGTAGCTGCTGCTTTACTAGTTGAACAAGGTTACGAAGTGGTTGGTGCGACGATGCAAGTTTGGGATTACTCTTCATGTGATATTACTGAAGGTAATGGAACTTGTTGCTCAAGTCTTGATGTGGACGACGCTCGTAGTGTTGCGGATCGTTTAAATATTCCATTTTATGTTTTGAACTGCGAAGCTAAATTTAAAGCTTCAGTGATTGATCCGTTTCTAAATGCTTATCTTCAAGGTCAAACGCCACTTCCATGTGTGAACTGCAACACGTATTTGAAGTTTGATCACTTAGTTAAAAAAATGAAAGAACTCGAGTGCGATTACTTAGCAACGGGCCATTACGCCCAAATCGTTTACTCAGACGCTGGTCGTGCTCAAATCAAAACTTCAACAGACGATTGGAAAGATCAAACGTACTTCTTGTTCACGATTGATCCTGAAATCGTTCCGAAATTATTGTTTCCGATTGGCCATTTAAAAAAACCTCAGGTCCGTGAGATCGCCGAACAAAAAAATCTTATTGTGGCTAAGAAAAAAGATTCGACCGGAATTTGCTTTGTCGGCAACAAAGGCTACGAGCAATTCATTAAAGAAAATGTCAGCGGTTCTGTTTTAAAAACAAAACGTGGTCTTATAAAAAGATTCCCTGAAGGCGAAGTCATGGCTGAGCACGAAGGAATCCACCTGTACACGATCGGTCAAAGCAAGGGCCTTGGTATGACGTATCACGAAAAACTATTCGTGATTAAAATCGATGCCGAAGACAATACAGTTTGGGTAGGCGAAGAGAAACATTTATTTAAAAATGAAGTCGATGTGATCGAAACACATTGGCTTGATGATGTTCAAGATGGTGAAGAGTACGAAGTTAAAATTCGTTATCAGCACAAGGGCCAGCAAGCTCAGGTTTTCAAAACCGAGCGTGGTCTTAAAATTAAGTTCTCTGAGCCTCAGCGAGCGGTGACACCGGGTCAGGCTGCGGTACTCTATAAAAATCAAAAATTAATAGGTGGCGGATGGATAACGTTGAAGTAAATCCGAATAAACCTATTTCTGCGGTCTCCGCCTACAAGCCCTATGAATTTGTGGTTCATACATTTGGTTGCAAGGTTAATACCTACGACACGGGGCTTATTCAAAAAAATCTTTCGCAAAACGGGTTTCAAGTTTCAGATAATAAAAAGTCTGAAAATGCTATTCACGTTTTAAACACTTGCGCTGTAACAGCTGAAGCGACTCAGCAGGCCGTTCGATTGATTCGAAAAATTAAATCTAAGCAGCCCCTAGCAACGGTTGTTGTTACAGGTTGTGCCGCTCAGGTAGATACGGGATCTTTCGAAAATCTTCCGGGCGCAAATTTAGTGGTAGCGAATTCGCACAAAGGAATGCTTCCGCAATTGCTGGATCAATATTTTAAAGGTGATTTACAGCAAAAGACTTTTAAGTCGAATATCTTTAAAAAAGACGATCTTGAAATGGGCGGTGGCGAAGAGATTCATCACACGCGCAGTTTTTTAAAGATTCAAGATGGCTGCAATAGCTTTTGCACGTTTTGTATTATTCCTTATGCACGTGGAAAAAGTCGTTCGATTCCGGTGATGAATTTAGTCCAAAAAATCAAAGAACTTGAAAAGCAAAATGCAAAAGAAGTGGTTTTAACTGGAGTCCATATTGGTGATTACGCGGATGAAACTTTTCCTGCAGCAGTTAAAGGTCTTGAGGATTTGATAGAATCGGTTTTGAAACAAACTTCAATTCCTCGAATTCGCTTGTCTTCGCTTGAGCCGATTGAGCTGAGCGACAGATTGGTCGAGCTTTATAAAAATCCAAGACTTTGCGCTCACTTTCACATGAGCATTCAAAGCGCTGACACTGAAGTTTTAAAAGAAATGAAGCGTAAGTACACAGAACAAGAAGTTCGCAATTCTTTAGAGAAAATCTCAGCACAAGTACCTAACTCTTTTGTAGGTATGGATGTGATTGCTGGATTCCCGACAGAAACTGATGAGCAATTTGAAAATACCTATCGCGTACTGTCTGAAACTCCTTGGACGCGCTTACACGTTTTTCCTTATAGCGAAAGACAAGGAACACGAGCAGCCGTGCTTCCGCAAGTTCATCAAATGAAACGTAAAGAACGCGCTCAGCGCTTACGTGAACTTAGTTTGCACCGATTACAAAGCGAAGCTTTGAAGCAAATCGGAACAACAAAAAGTGTGCTTGTTCTCAATAAACCAAGTTCAAGCTATCAGGGTGTATCAAGAGATTATTGGAATATTCATTTAGGTTTAACCGAAGAACAAGTTGTGCAACATAAGAATTCAGAATTAATCGCTCTGGTCAATTCAGTTGAAGTTCAAGATCAAGATGTTGTTTTGAAAGCGAGTCTTGTTCATGCCTAGGATTTCATTGGGATATACTTTTAAGAATGAAAAACTTTTGGTTGAAGCCTTAACTCACAAAAGTTATTCGGTTGAAGAAAACAGAAGCCAACCTCATAACGAAAGATTTGAATTTTTAGGCGATTCGATTTTGAACTTTGTGATTGCGGCGGACTTGCTTCGAAAGTTCAAGCATGAACCCGAAGGATTGCTTTCAAAAAAACGTGCAAGTCTGGTGAATCAAACGACTTTGGCGGTTATTGCGAAAGATATGAACCTGCAAAGTTTTTTAATGTTTGGACCGGGCGAAGTGAAACAAGGAAGCCCATTAAATCCAAGAATCTTAGCGTCCGCATTAGAAGCCGTTATCGGTGCGATTTATTTGGATTCTGACTTTCAAACCGCTGAAAAGTGGACTTTGAATCTTTTTAAGAATGTCGCGGCTATTGACGATCAAATTGGAAACACTTCGGACTATAAAACCAGATTGCAGGAATTAACACAGAAACACAAATTGGGAACTCCCACCTATGAGTTGGTCTTTACAACAGGACCCTCTCATAAACCACAGTTTGTGATTAGCTTAAAGCTTGACGGAATTGAAAAATCCCGGGCCGAGGGTGGAAGTAAAAAAGCAGCCGAACAAAAAGCGGCCGAAATGTATTTAAACGAATTGCAGAATACTTTGCAGAGTAAAATCTAGAATAACTAGAGAAGAGAGATTTCATGACTTACAGATCAGGCTTTGTTGGCTTAATCGGACAACCTAACGCAGGAAAAAGCACCCTGATGAATTACCTTATTGACCAAAAGGTTTCCATCGTAACAGCGAAACCGCAAACGACTCGTCGCCGTATTTTGGGGATTCACACGGAAGATAAAGGGCAGATTATTTTTATCGATGCTCCGGGCGTGGTGAAAGCCGAAAAGGGCCTTAATTCATTTTTAGAAAAAGAAGCGCAAGATGTGATGAAAGAAAGTGATATTCTTTTGGCCGTGGTTAGCGTTGATGAAAAAGATGCTGAACACAACCAGAAGATCTTGGATATGGTCAAGGCGTCTAAGAAACCTTGGATAGGTTTGATCACTAAAACAGACGTGAATGAAAAGGCCCACCGTATTTTGATTATGAAAAACATGATCGAATCAATGGGTGTTAAGTGTCTGCAAGTATCTTGTTTGCGTGACGGAAAAGACGGTCGCGATATGATTCTTGAGGCTTTATTGCCAATGCTTCCTGAGTCGGCTGGGCCTTTGTATGAAAACGAACTTTACACAACTGAAAATGTTCGTGATTTAGTTGCTGAAATTATCCGTGAAAAATGTTTTTTAAATTTAGAACACGAGATTCCTTACCAAGTTGCAGTTCAAATTCGTAAATTTGACGAGAAGGCTAAGCCTTGTCCGCATATTTACGCTGACGTTCTTGTGGGTAAAGATAGCCATAAGCCAATTGTTGTTGGTAAAAAAGCGGCTGTGATTAAAAAAATCAGTCAAGAAAGTCGTGAAGAAGTTGAAAAGCTCATGCAAGAAAAAGTCTATCTTGAGCTTAATGTCGTTGTGAAAGAGCACTGGTTTGATCACAACCAAACAATGAAAGAGTTGGGTTATGTCATCGAACGAAAGTAGTATGCAGTTATTGGCCTCGAAAGTCGCGATTATTGGTCGCCCGAACGTAGGCAAATCGACTTTATTTAATATTCTGACGGATTCACGTAAGTCTGTGGTTAAAGACCAGGCTGGCGTTACTCGCGATATTATTATCGAACCGGCAGAAATTTGGGGTAAGAAGTTTGATTTGATCGACACGGGCGGGGTTACCGAGTCGCAAGATTTGTTTTCAAAATTGATCAAAGAGCAAGTTACTGATTTTTTACATTCAGTGGATTACATCGTAGCCGTGATGGATGGTCGCGCTGGTCTTGTGCCTGAAGATCGCGACATTATTAAATTGGCGAAGCAAACAGGTCGCCCGATGCTATTAGTGATCAATAAAGTTGATAAATCGCACGAAGACGATATTGCAAAGGCTGACTTTCATGAGTTTGGATTAGACGTGATTGCAGCAGCCTTCGAACAACGTCGTGGTGTAGCTGAGATCATGGAATGGATTCACGGGATTATTCCTGAACAAGTAGAAATAAAAAAAGAAGGCTTTAATGTCGCCATGGTTGGAAAGCCGAACGTAGGTAAAAGCTCGCTTTGCAATTCACTATTAGGGGTTAACCGCATGCTTGTTTCTGAAGTCGCAGGAACAACTGTCGATTCAGTAGATTCTCCGTTTATCTACAATGACGAAAATTACATTTTAGTAGATACAGCAGGTCTTCGTCGTCAGTCGCGCCGTGAAGAAGATATCGAAATCATTTCGGCTTTCAAATCGAAAGAGTCAATTCGTCGTGCGGACTTAGTCCTTTTAGTGATCGACGGGGTTGAAGGTCCATCTGAGCAAGATGCTAAAATTATGCAGCAAATTCTTGAAGACCATAAAGGTGTGATTGTCGTCGCGAATAAGTCAGACTTGGCTGTTAACGAAGTCGATAAATACAAAGAAACTTTCAAGGCGCAGATGGAAAAAGAATTTCACTTTTTCACTGATGTTCCGGTGGTTTTCACTTCGGCAAAAAGTGGGGCGGGAATTGATAACTTATTTAAAAAAATCGAAGAAGTTCGCTGTAAGTTGAATTTTAAAGTTTCTACTTCGGAATTAAATGATTTCTTCTTTGAGACGATTCGTAAAGCTCCGGCTCCGGTTTATGGTATTAGCAACGTGAAGTTCTATTACTTAACTCAAACGAATCAGGTTCCGCCTTCATTTATTGCGTTTGCGAATCATCCAGATGGTGTGAATCCTTCATATCGTCGTTTTTTGATTAAAAACTTAAAAGAAAAATTTGATCTTCACGGAATTCCGATTCGCATTTTCTGTATGAAATCGAAACGTGGAAATCTCGACGAGGGATAATCAAAAATGCCAAAACGCTCTTCTTTTAAAAACCGTTTTGCCTTTTACCTTTTGGCAATTGGTAGCGCCTGCGGGTTGGGAAATCTTTGGAGGTTTCCTTATATCGTTGGCGAAAACGGTGGGGGAGCTTTTCTTTTAGTCTACGTTTTTTTATCATTAACTATTGGGCTAGCTTTGTTAATTGCTGAACTTATGATTGGTCACTTTTCGGGTAGCAGTATCCTAGAAGCATCTAGACGAATAGCAATTCGTACAAAAATTCCATTTACTTATTTTGGTTGGTTAAGCGTTTTGATTAGCGCTGCCACATTGGCCTATTATTCTGTCATATGTGGTTGGGTTTTGCACTACCTCACACAATTTGTGATTAGTCTTTTACAGTCTGATACGAATGCCTATTTGGCGCAAATGTCGATTGGTCTCTTGCAAAAAAATGGTTGGTTGCAGTTCTTGTTGGCCAGTGTTCACTTACTACTAACGGTTGTAATTGTTGTTAAAGGAATTGAAGAAGGTGTTGAGCGTTGGGTCAGTTACCTGCTGCCTGTATTTGGAGTTCTTGTCATAGTTTTATTGATGGGATCGCTTTCTCTTGAAACGACGCCAGAGGTTCTTCGATTTTTATTCTACCCTGACTTTTCGAAATTGAATTGGGGATCACTAGGTCATGCTGTAGGTCATGTGTTTTTTACGTTATCGCTTGGCTTCGGAGTCATGGTAACATTTGGTAGCTATCTGAAGGAAAAACAGCATTTACCTACAGTTGGTTTACGTGTGACTGTCATTGACACTTTCATTTCAATATTGTCAGTCTTGTTGATCTTTCCGATTGCTTTCTCGTCCTCTAAAATACCTTTAACTGATCCGAGTCTACTTTTTGATGCGTTACCTCAGTATTTATCAACTTTTAAAGGTGGGGTTTTATTCGGAATGGTCTTTTTTCTTTGTCTTTGGCTTGCCGCTTTGAATGCAAGTGTTGGGCTTCTCGAGACGGTTACTGCAAATTTAATTGAAAAGCGTCCAGATTTCAAAAGATCTCGTGCGGCAACGATTGCGGGAACCGCCATACTTTTGGTGACGATTTTTCCTGCTTTTTCGCAGAGCCTTTTTAAAGATGTGAAAATTAGTGGGCACAGTATCATAGAGACTTTAGATTTGTTCCTGATTAACGGTCTTTTGCCAGTTGCCGGTATTGGTATGGTTGTCATCGTTTTGACCGCTCTAACTGAAAAAGATCGAAGCGATCTTTTTATTGATCCCATGAATCTAACTAGCCGAATTATGTACTCGCATTGGAAGATTTTTTTGAAGTGGCTTGTGCCTTCTGTAGTTGTTTTGGGTTTGCTTTTTCAAGCTATCGGTTTTTTTCTTAAATACCGAAATTAAAAATTGATTCCGACGACTGTCGAAACATCAAAAAGATCTCCGTTGAAATTCGGGCTTACGGGACTTTGTGCGAAACCACTTGCTGTAGACGGTTTAACTTCTTCAATAAAACGTTTGTTCTCGTCAGGGAATTGCACGTAATGAAAAGCGCCTTGAAATCCAATATAGGCACGACGTCGAAGTAGTGGAATTTCAATACCTAATGCGGCTTTGGCTCCGAAAACTTGATCGGGCGAAATTTCTGCTTCTAGATTAATATTATATGTTCGAATAAAGTAAGCGGCGCCAAAAGACATATAGGGGTTTAAATCCGCTAAGCCTCGAGTGACATTTTCAGTGTTAAAGAAATATTTAAAGCTGACATCGATAACTTGAATATTAACAGAACCCGAGTATCGGTTAGAAACGTCAGTCATAGCATCATCATTGTAGCTGGTGAAATTCACATTATGTTCACCGGTTGCGTAATTGACCGAAAGTGCCGTTTGAAGATCAAAAAAATATGAAAATTGAAATCCATAAAGCAAGTTAGGGGTGTAGGCTTGAGAAAAACCATCTGTAAATCCTCGGTACCCCAATTGAATTCCTAAAGTGAGCATGCGGCCATTTTTAAAAAAATTAATATCGGCTTCTTCGTCGGCATCTTGATCGAACTCGTTGTAATCGGAAAAAGGATCGAATGATTCATCAACTTCGGTTGAGCCTTGTGCATGAACGTGCTGAGGAAATAAGCTTAAAGAAAAAAGAAAGAATAATATTAAAAGTTTATTTACGCGCATCTACTGGTTTTATTGTGAAGTGAAGTGATCTAAGGGGAAAGAAAAAAATGAAAAAAGACCACGGCCTTTAGTCGTGAAGCGTTAATGGAAAATTCAGGTTTCCTAAATTTAAACTGACTGTTACTTTTTAATCTACAAACGTTCTTCTTAGGGGAAAGATTTGATCGACTACAAAAAAAGTGGTGTCGACATTCAAACCGGTGATCAACTCGTTTCGTGGCTCGAAAGCCAGCAGGCTGATAATCCTTCTCAAGACTCTGACCCTCAAAGCAAAAATTATCTCAATGTTCAATCTGATGTTCCTGACCTTAAAAAAAGGGTATTTTCGGGTATTGGTGGTTTTGCGGCGCTGTTCGATGGGCGTTTTTCTCATATGAGTAAGCCTCTGTTGGTTTCTTGCACGGATGGAGTCGGAACGAAGGTAAAGTTAGCCAGTCATTTCGATGATTATTCGACCATTGGACAAGACTTGGTTGCCATGTGTGTAAATGATTTGATTTGTACCGGCGGAACTCCATTATTTTTTCTAGACTACTATGCTGTAGGCCAATTAAAGCTTGAGGCTGCGCAAAGCTTTTTAAAAAGCGTCAAGGACTCTTGTGATCGATCTCATTTAGTATTAATCGGAGGTGAAACCGCTGAAATGCCGGGTGTTTACCAAAAAAATGACTTTGATTGTGCTGGGTTTTCTGTCGGCGTGGTCGATCAAGACAAGCTTTGGGGGGCTCATCGCGTTCAGGATGGTGATATCGTCATCGGTCTAGAAAGTTCTGGATACCACAGCAACGGGTATTCATTGATTCGAAAAGTTTTTGAAAATGAATTCGACAATTACCGCAAATGGCTCATGGAGCCGACAAGACTTTATGTTGAAGCTGCGCTTAGATTTAAGAATGAAGATTGTATTCATGCTTGTGCGCACATTACGGGGGGTGGAATTGATAATTTACCCCGAATATTGCCAGCGAATCTGAAAGCCGTTGTAAATAAATGGCCAATGCCAGATTGTTTTCTTGAGGTTCAGAAACGCGCAAAAATATCAGACCAAGAAATGCGCGAAACATTCAACTGTGGTATTGGATTGATGTTTGTTGTGAAGGCTGACCGTACTGATTTTGTTCAGCGTGAGCTCGAAAAATTAAATTATAAATCAATCCGCCTGGGTGAAATTCAAAAACGCCAAACAAAGGAATCCCCGCATGTTGAGTGGGTCTAGTAGAAAACCCCTTCGTTGTGCGGTTTTTATCTCAGGCTCGGGCTCGACACTCCAATCTTTACTTGAAATGCAACATCAGTTCGATATCAATTTGGTGATTTCGAATAAATCGGCAGCTTTAGGTTTAAAAAAAGCTAAGCGCTTTGGAAAAACGTGTTTGTTGATTAAGAACCCAATTAACTATGAGCTCTTACATCAACGACTGATAGAATTTAGAATAGAGCGTATTTTTTTGGCAGGATTTATGAAGTTGCTCCCGGTAGAGTTTGTGCAAAAATGGCAGGGGCGAATGATGAACATTCATCCGAGTTTATTGCCGCTCTATCCTGGGCTAGATTCAGCTATGAAAAGTTGGCAAGATCAGAGTGATATGGGAGCCTCGATACATCAAGTAAATGATCAAATGGATCAGGGGCAAGTTTTTTTGCAGAAATGCTCTCAGAAGGCTCCATTTAAGCACGAACTCGGATTTGGTCAGAGCGAGATATATTTAAGACGTACAGAACAGCACTTACTGCGCGAAATGGCGCTAAGATGGAAATAAAAATATGAAAGCAGCATACTTAGCTTACGATCGAAATGCATTGGTTGGACTTCCGGTACTTTCAAATTATTTTGAGCAGATCGATTTCTACTTGATCGATTCTCAAAAGCAACCTGAGGCAACTGACTTCTCGGAAGTTTCAATTTTGACAGAGCACGCGATGATTCCGGCAGAAGAAAATTTAAGAACAGAGGCTCAGAATAAAATTCTAAAAAGCATGAATAGCGAATTTAGTTTTTACCGAGAGCAATTGTCTATCGAAAATAAAAAAAAACCAACTACATACACCGAGATTCAGAAAGCCTGCCGAACAGAGGTAGGCTCTTTAGATTTAATTAAAGATATTGTTTTCAATGGGAAAAGTAATGAGGTGCACATTGAAAAAGAAAAAATGGGTGTAACTTCGTATCAATATCTTTTTGTTGAAGAGCATCATATTATGGCTGAAAGTTTTGCGAGCTACGCAAAAAATATTTTTAAAGTTTCCCCCGAGAATTCACATATTTGGTTTGCGGTCGAATTTAACTACGAAATGAAAAAGCCTCGAGACGGCGACCTTGGTCGGAAAGAATTTATTTTGGTAAAAGATCGACAGAACAAAAGTATTCTTGATAACTGGTACTTTATTCGAACTTTAGGTTCTACGATTACAGTTTATCAATGGGTCCCATTTAATCAATACAAGAATTCAGATTTTCAAAAGTTTATCGTTGAAAGAGTTGAAAGGGCTGTTAAAGAGAAGCTTGAATTGATTCAACTTAATGAATTCAAAAAATTTTATGTTGATTCAACGGCTGGGTTCTCGATCCATGAAGCTGTAATGAGACATGCTAAAATGTCTTCCAGCTTACCGTCGTTCAGATTTTGGACGCGCGATATGATTAATCGATATCTCTACACAAAAATTGATTTGAAAATGAAAGAGCTGAATAAGCTTCAGCTGGCGATGCAGAATACACGAGGATTATCATGATTGAACGATACTCAACAGCTTCGATGTCGAAGCTTTTTGCTCCGGAAAGTCGTTTTGAATTTATGAAACAGGTCGAAGTCGAGTGCGCACTTGTGCAAGCGACAATGAAGATCATTCCTAGATCGGCGGCCTTAAATATTCAAAAAAAAGCAAAATTTAATCTGGCTAGCATTTTGGAAATCGAAAAAACAACTAAGCACGACGTGATCGCTTTCGTTTCTAATATGGCCGAAAATGTAGGGCCTGATGGCCGATATATTCACTATGGATTAACAAGTTCGGATGTTTTAGATACTGCTTTAAGTTTGCAAATCAGCGAAGGCTTAAGAATTGTTTTAAAGGAAGTCGAAGCTTTAGAGAAAACTTTAAAGACGATGATTCGTCAGCACAAAAACACCATTTGTGCAGGTCGTACTCATGGGATTTACGCCGAGATCACCACTTTCGGATTTAAACTTTCTGGATTCTTGCAAGAGTTGCAAAGAAATCGCGTACGTGTTGAAGCCGCTTTGAAACAGATTCAAATTTGTAAACTTAGCGGAGCTGTTGGAACTTCGTCGGCGTTACCACTTGAGTTTGAGAAAAAAGTAGCTGACAGATTAAAATTGAAAGTCGAGCCTTACGCAACGCAGGTGATTCCCCGTGATCGCCATGCTGAAGTTATTTTAAGTCTAGCATTTTTGACTACGGGTTATGAACGTTTAGCGGTTGAACTTCGCCACCTTCAGCGTAGTGAAGTTTCAGAAGTGATCGAAGGCTTTACCCCTGGGCAAAAGGGCTCGTCAGCCATGCCGCATAAGAAAAACCCAATCAGTGCAGAAAATCTAACTGGCTTAGCCCGCTTGATGCGTTCTTATTCGCAATCAGCCTTAGAAAATATTCCTTTATGGCATGAACGTGATATCAGTCACTCTTCAGTAGAACGCGTGATTTTTCCGGACGTTTTTCAGTTAGCTCATTACATGACTGGCCGTTTGAACGAACTTTTAAAAGGTCTTTATGTTGATGTAAATCGTATGTTTGAGAATACTCAAAAATTAGGTGGAGTTCTTTACAGTTCACATCTTCTTTTGCATCTTGTTGAGAAGAAAAATAAGTCGCGTGAAGAGGCTTATGCGATCGTACAAAAAGCTTCGCATGGTTTAGGGCGCGATCAGCATTTGAAAGATTACTTGCTGAAGTCGGCTGAGACTAAAAACTTATTTAATAAAAAAGAGCTCGAGCAAATTTTCTCGGGCCAAAAGCACTTAAAATCTATTAAAAGCAGGTTTCAAAAGTATGGCGGATAAATTGATTTACGAAGGCAAAGCGAAGAAGATCTTCCAAACCGACAAAGCCGATCAAGTGCTGATGGAGTTTAAAGATAGTTTGACGGCCTTTAACGCTTTGAAAAAAGGCGAGTTTCAAGGAAAAGGCGAATTGAACTGTCAGATTTCAACTTTGATTTTTCACTGGCTTAGTCAAAACGGAATCAAGCATCACTGGATTGCAACACGCGATAAAAATAAAATGCTGGTCGAAAAGACTGAAATCATCCCTTTAGAGGTTGTTGTTCGTAACTTCATGGCTGGATCTCTAGCTAAGAAGTTGGGGCAAACTGAAGGTTTGAAACTAAAAAATCCAATTGTAGAATTTTATTTTAAAAAAGATGAATTAAATGATCCTTTCGTTAATGATGATCAAATCACGGCGTTGGGTTGGGCTGATCAAAAAACATTAGATTTATTAAAAGCTGAAGCATTAAATATTAATTCAGTTTTGCAAAAACTATTTCAAAAAATCGATTTAAAGTTGATCGACTTTAAAACAGAATTTGGCCGCAATCAAAAAGGTGCAATTATTCTTTCAGATGAAATCAGCCCGGATTGCATGCGACTTTGGGATGAGAAAACGAATAGGAAGTTAGATAAGGACCGCTTTCGTCAGGATTTAGGTGAAGTGGCTGAATCTTATCAAGAAGTTTTTCAAAGAATTGAAAAAGGAGTTCGTCTATGAAGTTTGGCGTGAAGGTGATGCCACGAGAAGTGATCTTAGATACTCAAGGTCGCGCGGTTGAAGCCTCGATGAAATCGAATGGTTTTAAAATCGACTCGTGCCGCGTGGGAAAATATATTGAATTAAGCATTCCTGTCGATGGAGCTTCTCAGGCGCAAGCTGAAGTAGAAAAAATGTTAAAAGAGGGTGGTCTCTATAATCCCCTAATCGAAAAATTTGAAATCGAAGCGAATGTATAAGCTTGAATCCTGCGTTGCTTCGTCGTCGGCGTACGTTGCCGTATGCTTTCCTCCTAGCGCCTTGACTTCAAGCTTATACATTCGCTTCTTGTATTTGTTGTTTTTAATTTTATAAAATAAAACGGAGACTCAAATGGCTTTAAAAGTCGGGATCACTCGGTTTTTGGGAACCAACTGCGATGAAGACGTTCGCAAATGGGTAACTAACCAAGGCATGAAACCCACCTATCTTTGGTTCGAAGATCAATTCAACCCCAACGATTATGACATGGTCATCATTCCTGGCGGCTTCAGTCACGGAGACTATCTCAGATGTGGAGCCTTAGCGGCGCGCACGCCCGTAATGAAATCAGTTCGAGAATTTGCAGCAAAAGACAAACCGATTTTAGGAATCTGCAATGGTTTTCAGATTTTATGTGAATCTGGATTATTGCCCGGTGTGCTGCTGCAAAATCAAGGTCAACGATTTAAAGACCAGTGGGTCGAACTTGAAGTTGAAAATCCAAGTCCTTATTTTGGAAAGTCTTTGCAAGCGTCACAGAAAATTAAACTTCCTATCGCTCACGGTGACGGAAACTTCTATGCCGAAGGTGACATTTTAAAAAAGCTGCAAGATCAAAATCAAATTTGGCTAACTTACAGTAGTCAAAACCCGAATGGGGCTTTGCTGAATATCGCTGGCATCACCAATTCGAAACATAATATTTCAGCGTTAATGCCGCATCCAGAACGTGCTTTGTTCGATTGGATGGGATCTCAAGATGGAGCTTACTTTTTATGATAAATACTCTTGAGCAGAAATTAAAAACGTATCGATTAAGCCCTGAAGAATACGAAATGATGAAGAACTTGCTTCAGCGCGAGCCTAAAGAAGTTGAATGGCCGCTGTTTTCAGCATTATGGAGCGAACACTGCAGTTACAAGTCTTCTAAAATTCACCTGCGAAAATTTTCTTATCGCAACGAGAGTACTCCGGACATGGACGGAGAAAATGCGGGAGTTGTTGATTTAGGATTTGGTGAGCGTATCGCCTTTAAAATGGAAAGCCATAATCACCCAAGTTTTATCGAGCCCGTTCAAGGTGCTGCTACTGGGGTTGGTGGAATCTTGCGTGATATTTTCACGATGGGGGCGCGCCCGATTATGTCGGCAAATTATCTTTGTTTTGGTGAACCCACGGCCGAACGCATGCCCTATTTAATGAAGGGTGTGGTTAAGGGAATTTCTTCTTATGGAAATTGTGTTGGTGTTCCGACTGTTACGGGTCAAACCAACTTTCACCACAAGTACAATAAAAACATTTTAGTGAACGCATTGAGCGTTGGCTATTTTGCTCCGGATCAGAAAATGGCTTTATCAAAAGCTGCGGGTCCCGGAAATTATGTCGTCTATGTCGGAGCCAAAACCGGCCGCGACGGGGTTCATGGTGCCTCGATGGCTTCTGCCTCTTTTGATAATGATTCAGAGTCTAAAAAACCAAATGTGCAAATTGGCGATCCATTTTATGAAAAACTTTTGATCGAAGCTTGTCTTGAAGTTTTAGAACTAGATCTTGTGGTTGCGATGCAAGATATGGGGGCCGCAGGCCTTACAAGTTCAAGTTTTGAAATGGCGTCGAAAGGTCAAATTGGTCTTGAAATCGATTTAAATAAAGTTCCTCTACGTGATTGTTCGATGGCGGCTGAAGATATTTTACTTTCTGAAAGCCAAGAAAGAATGCTGCTTATTTGCGAACCGAAAAACTTTGCAACTTTACAAAAAGTTTTTAAGCGCTGGAGTCTTGAATCCGTTGTTTTGGGTGAAGTCGTTTCGCAACGAAAGATTCATTTAAAATGGGGAGTCGAAACTTTGACCGAGATCGATCCTGATCTGATTGTTGAAAAAGCTCCGAGATATCAAAGGCCTTATAAGCCGTGGCATTTGCCAAATCAGGTTGAGGTATTACCAAAGCCACCTCAAAGTTCTACAAAAGAAGTCATTGAAAAGTCATTGCAAAATCAAAGATTGAATTCGCATCACTGGATTCATAATCAATACGATCAGCGTGTAGGTGCGCGAACAGCTATGGGCTGTGAAAGTTCTGTGGCTTTTTCTCGTCTTGACCATTCAGGTCGAGGTCTTGCTTTGTCGGTAGGCTGTCGTCCTGAAGTGATGATGATGGATGCTGAAATCGGTGCACTTGATGCTGTTTATTATCCGGCTTTTCAGATGGCGATCAAGGGTGCAAAAACTTTAGCGGTAACCGACTGTTTGAATTTTGGTAATCCGCAAAAGCCAGAAATCATGTCTGAGTTTGTTGCAAGTGTTGAAGCGATCGCAAAAGCCAGTCGCGAATTAGATGCTCCGGTGATAAGTGGAAATGTAAGTTTCTATAACGAAACAATCGATACCAATATTATCTCGACTCCGGCAACGGGGCTTGTTGGCATTCGTGAAAGCGTTGAAAATTTGATTCCGGATCGTTTTCAAAACCCATTCGAAAGTTTAGTTCAAATCAAGTTAAATTGGATTGAATCTTGGACTTATGTAGACAATATGGCTCAAAGAGTTTCAAAGTTTAAAATGAATAAAAGCGTAAAAGTTGCTGAATTTATTAAAAAATGTTCTACGATGGATACAGAGATCAAAAAGAATGGACTAAAAATTTCTGCGATCAAAGCTGTTGGGCTTGGCGGAGTTTTAACGGCTTGTTTGAAGATGTCATCTGCAGAAACCGGTTTTGATCTGAGTTTTGAAAATGCCGATGCTGAGCCCATTCAACTGCTTAAAGACAGCTTTTACAGCTTTATTGCTTCAACGTCTCAGCTTGATGAAACTCTTTCTTTTATGAAAAAGCATTTCGCAGATTTTCCAGTCGAGATTCGTAAGATTGGCGAAACTACGCAGAACAGTTTGAAGTTCTCAAATCAAGAGTCGATGTCTTTAGCTGAGTTTCAAAATCGTTTTCAAAAGGTTTTATAATGACGAAGTCATTTAATTTACCGATGTATAAGTCTTTTAAAGATGAATGCGGCGTATTTGGAATTTGGAATCATCTCGAAGCTTCGCGATTAACTTACTTGGGGTTGTATGCCATGCAACACCGAGGTCAAGAAGCGGCAGGTATCGTAACGCTAAACACAGAAGAATCCCCTCAGCATTTGATTCATAAAAATATTGGTCTAGTTGCAGATGTTTTTACCGAAAGTGATTTGCAAAAATTAAAAGGAAAATCAGCGATTGGTCATGTTCGTTATGGAACCACTGGAGGAAATTCGATTTCAAATGTGCAGCCCTTAACTTCGAATTTGCTAAACGGTCCAGTAGCTGTGGCTCATAATGGAAATATTGTGAATAGCTTGATTTTAAGAGAAGCACTTCAGCGCGAAGGTGCGATTTTTCAGGGCACAAATGACACAGAAATTTTATTGCACTTAATCAGTCGCAATCCTTCAAATCAATTGCTTCCGGCTCTGAAAGAATCTTTAAAAGATCTAACCGGCGCTTACAGTATCGTTGTGCTTGCGCATGATCAAATAATCGCAGCCCGAGATCCTTATGGATTTCGCCCGTTGGTTTTAGGAAAAATCAATTCGTCTTCAGGGGTTGGGTACGTTTTTGCAAGTGAAACTTGCGCACTAGATTTGATCGCGGCCGAGTTCGTGCGTGAAATTGAACCCGGAGAAATCGTACAGATTTCAAGCGAAGGTCTAGTTAGTCATAAAAATCAAATTTCGATTCCTGTAGAAACAGCAACTTCAGCAAAAAGAAAATCAGCCCATTGTATTTTCGAGCATGTTTATTTTGCGCGTCCTGATTCGGTGGTGTTCGGAAGATCTGTTTATAGCTCGCGTAAAAATTTCGGCGAACAACTTGCAATGGAAGATCTTAAAAATCAAAAACAAATTAAAGCTGATGTTGTGATCCCGGTTCCTGATAGTGGTGTACCAGCTGCGATTGGATATTCGCAGAAAAGCGGGATTCCTTTCGAGTTTGGAATTATTCGAAATCACTACATCGGGCGGACTTTTATCCAGCCAGTACAAAGTATTCGAGACGTTGGAGTTAAGATTAAATTAAATCCGCAACCTTCTATTTTAAAAGGAAAAAGTGTAATTGTGATCGATGATTCCTTGGTGCGCGGAACAACCAGTCAAAAAATTATTTCGCTTGTTCGTCAAGCGGGCGCAAAAGAAGTGCATCTTCGGATTGCTTCTCCGCCGACAACTGGACCGTGCTATTACGGGGTCGATACTCCGCAAAAGAGTGAGCTTATTGCCTCACATCAAAGCAGTGAAGATATTCGTAAACACATTGGTGCTGATTCGCTTTCTTATCTATCAGAAGAGGGGATGTGGGCCGCAGTCAATGCGGGTCCTGAAAGCTTTTGCGCGGCTTGTTTTAACGGGGATTATCCGACAAGCTTAAAGGGTGTCGAAATCAAAAAAACAGCTGAAAGCAAAGAATCCATTTTATCCACTCGCTCAAAATGATTTGATTGAGATTATCGCTCCGGGATCAAGTGCTCCTTTAGAGAATTTAGTTAAAGGAGCTGAAGTTTTAAGATCTTGGGGTTTTCAAGTTCAATACGACGAAAAAATTTTAAATCCTGAAATGTATTTGGCTAATAACGACAAGTATCGCTTTGAGGCTTTTAAAAGGGCGATGACTAATCCTAAAGTCAAAGCGGTTTGGTGTTTGCGTGGTGGATACGGCGCCATTCGCTTGTTGCCGATGATTGAGAAAATGCCTGTTCCCAAAAAAGAAAAGTTGCTTATTGGATTCAGTGATGTGACTTCGTTACATAATCTTATTAATCGAAAATGGAAATGGCCAAGTCTTCACGCTTCGTTGATTGATCGCCTAGGCACCGGAAAGTTGTCTCCGGATAACTTAGCCGAATTGCAATCAAGTCTTTTTGATTCAAAACATATCTCGGCCTATGAAAATTTAATTCCTTTAAATGAAACGGCGAAAAAGAAGAAGATCATTAAATCAGAAATCGTCGGTGGAAATTTGGTGGTTTTAGCTTCTTCGATCGGTACTCCGTCACAGTTAAAAACTAAAGGAAAAATTTTATTCTTAGAAGAAATCGCTGAGCGAGCGTATCGCATTGATCGCTTGTTGAATCAGATGAAGCAAGCAAAAATGTTCGAGGGGGTTTCGGCTGTTGTCTTCGGAGATTTCGTCAATTGCCAAGAAGTTGATGGCAAAGATTACGTTCAACCGACTTTAGAAAACTTTTTTCGCGATCTGAAAATTCCAACCTTTAAAGGTATGCAAGCCGGACACGGTGAAGTTCAGCGACCTGTGTTTTTCAATACGCAGACTGTTCTGACTTGTGGAAGTACTGGGCAGATGCTAAATTATGGACCGAAATGAAATACACAAGCCAAGAAACAAAATTAGTTGAGAAGATTCAAAAAGCCATTCCAGATGTAACCCCTGGTGTGTGCGCAAGAGCTTACCATTTGGGGCGTCTTGTGTGTGATATCAGTGTGGGTTTAACTTACCCTTATTATGATTTGGCTTCTTTAACGAAAGTGATCTTCACTCAGCAAGCGATGATGGAAGCTTTTGATATGGGTTTTTGGAATATCGAAACCACAGTTAAACAAATTCTGCCTGATTTTAAGCACGAAAATATCACGATCAAACAATTGATGACTCACACTTCGGGTCTTGAATGGTGGATGCCGTTTTATCAAAGCATTGATTTAAATAAATCATGGAAAGAAAAGCGCGATTGGCTGTATCAGCAAATCAATAATTCGAAAATCAATAAAAATGAAAAAGCTGTTTACTCTGATTTGGGATTTATTCTTTTGGGATTTATCTTAGAAAAGTTTCACCAAAAAGATCTTTACGAAATTTGGATCGAACTTAAAAACAAATATTATCCATCGACGACTTTAGATTTCAATTTAGACAATCAGACTGCGCTTCCGAAAAATCAATTTGCTCCGACCGAAGATTGCCCTTGGCGAAAGCGCATTATGCGCGCTGAAGTTCATGATGAAAACTGTTGGAGTTTCGGTGGGATTTCGACTCATGCGGGTCTTTTTGGAAGTATTGAAGATGTTTCCGCATTTGGTTTGAACGTGCGTTCGCAGTTGCAAGGTATCGCAAGATACAACATTCGTCAGAAAACAGCTCAGCTTTTTGCAAGCCGTGCGATTCCGGTTGAAGTCGGTGACTGGGCCCTGGGATACATGATGCCTTCAGTTGAAACGGCAAGCTGTGGTCCGCATTTTTCAGTTTTATCAATTGGTCATACTGGTTTTACGGGAACGTCTTGCTGGTACGATCCTCGCAATGATTTATTAGTCATCGTATTAAGTAATCGTGTTCACTACGGTCGCGACAATAAGGCTTTCATTAGTCTGCGTCCGCAAATTCACTCTTGGATCTTTGAATCTTTAAAAAGGACAATTTAATGCCTCAAGCTTCTTTGAAAACTTTAAAACCGGGTAGTCACGTTCACATGATGGGAATTTGCGGAACCGCGATGGCAAGCCTTGCCGGGCTTTTAAAAGATCGCGGATTTAAAGTTTCAGGAAGTGATTCAAATCCTTACCCACCGATGTCGACGCAGATTGAAGGATTGGGGATTAAAATTGCGAAGCCTTATCAAAAAGAAAATCTAAATCCAAAGCCTGATTTTGTAATCGTTGGAAATGTGATCTCAGCAAACAATCCTGAAGCGCAAGAGGTGGTGGCCTTGAATCTTCCCTTTTGTTCGCTTCCGCAAGCGATGGGTGAATTCATCATTGATGAAAAAGATTCTTTTGTTATATCTGGGACTCATGGAAAAACAACGACAACTTCTTTGATGAGCTGGGTTGCTGAAAAGTGCGGAAAAAAACCTGGGTTTTTAATTGGCGGTATTCCAAAAAACTTTTCTCAAAGTTTTAAAAATCCGGAAGCAAATACTTTTGTTATTGAAGGTGATGAATACGATACGGCCTACTTCGATAAAGTTCCAAAATTTATTCACTACAAACCTAAAAATGTGGTTTTAACATCGGTTGAGTTCGATCACGCTGATATCTACAAAGATTTCGATGCGGTTAAATCGGCCTTTAAACGCTTGATGAAGTTGATTCCTCAAGAAGGCTCTTTGGTTTTTTGGGGTGACGACGAGAATGTAAAGAAGATTTCTGAAGAGTGTGCAATTAAGAATAAATTTTCATACGGTCTGAAAGAGTCGGCTGATTACAGAGCTACAAATTTATTACAAAAAAATGGACGAACGACCTTTGATGTTTCTTTTAAAGGTCAAAAAATCGCAAGCCTCAATACCGAAATGACGGGTTCATACAATATTCTAAATGCCACGGCTGTGGTGGCGCAGGCGCATATTCAAAAATGGGATATCGAACAAGTCAAAGCGGCTTTAGAAAGCTTCCAAGGCGTAAAACGTCGTCAAGAGATCTTGGGTGAATATGGTGGCGTTCTTTTAATCGAAGATTTTGCGCACCATCCAACAGCGGTAAAAGAAACAGTTAAAGCGATCCAAGATAAATACGAAGGGCGCAAAGTGTTTTCGGTATTTGAGCCAAGATCAGCGACTTCGCGTCGTCGAGTCTTTCAGAAAGATTATGTCGACGCATTCAGTATCGCACATGATATTTTATTGGCCGAAGCTTTTGATCAAGGAAAGATCTCTGAGGACGATCGTTTTTCGTCGCAAGAATTAATTGATGATCTGGTTAAGTTAAAGAAAACGGCGAAAGTTTTTACCGGAGCCGACTCAATCGTGGATGACCTCGGAAAGCGCGCTAAAAAAGGCGACGTGATTTTAATCATGAGCAATGGTGGGTTCGATGGAATATACACAAAGCTCATCAATCGGCTGAAATCCTAGATATTCACAAAGAAAGTATTATTCAAGCTTCAGTGAATGATAAAATCATGATGTTTGATTACAAACTTAAAAGTTCTTTTTTCGTTCTTCTTTTGGCTAGGTAAACTTCAAGCTCTGCAAATGGAATGCGACGATGGCCGCCTTCGGTTTGATAGCATTGAATTACGCCTCTAGAAATCTCACGTCGAACCGTGTTTTCAGAGATCGAAATGTACTTCGAAAGTTCGATTGTGAACTCGGGTAAAGTGAAATCCTTTTCATTTTTTTGCAGTGATTGTTTGAATGTCGACGGTACAGGAACCCATTTTTTATTCTTTTTATGCTCGTCGATTTCAAGCCAAGCTTCTTTAAGGCCTTCAGTAATTTGCTTAATAAAATTTTCTTCCAAAACTATCACTTTTTCATTTTTGGCAGATTTGGAAGTTTCAAGGGGTTGTTCAATTTCGATCACGGGAATGCTTTTCCAGTAACCTAAATCGGGGCACGAAATAACGATTTCATTCATGACTTTTCGAACAACTAAGGGATATTCAAAAGTGGAAGAATTGGCAGATTTCATAGGGACTCATTTCTTTGATGTAAATTTTAAACTGTAAATTCACGAGTTGATTTTCTAATCCCTTAAATCTGCCATATCTGCCAGAAAATACCATCAGACAAAAGTCTAGATATCTATGCATGATTAGCGTAGTATTCTTGCGTAGATTATGCTTTGCAGTTTAAATGATATGAGTTGACAATAAATTAGATATTACATCAGGAATTTTACATCTATGAATGAAGTTTTAGTCGTCAAAAATCATGAAGATTTAGCCGTGGTGGGGTCTTGGCTCTATCAAAAAGGTAAAAAAACTCAGAGATATTATCGAAGAATCATTCGTGATTTCTTCGGTTTCTATCCAAACCTGACTTTGAAGACGACTCAGATCACGCATTTAGCCTTATTTTTAAAAGCCTACGGAAATCATTCAGAATCGACACGAAATACTTATAAAAATGCTCTATCTTCGTTATTTTCTTTCGCCTCAAAGACTGGATATATCGAACGAAATCCAGCTCTTGTATTAGAGAATATAAAAACTCCGGATAAGATCTATTCTAAAGTTCTAAGTCGCGAGCAAGTGGCCCAGATGATTTTAAAAGAGCCTTCGGGAAGAAATAAAATCATAATTAAGATTTTATATTTTACGGGAGTCCGTGTTGAAGAGCTTAGTCAATTGCGGCAGGCCTCTTTTCAGCAAACCGAAGCCGGTCTAGTTATGATTGTTGAGGGGAAAGGTAGAAAAGTTAGATCAATCCATCTTCCGGATCATTTAGCCGATGAGATTAAAATGTATGTTCAAAATCTTCCAAGTATTTTTCTATTTACGACCGAAAGAAATTCTTTCGGATTGTATAAGCCTTTGGGAACGAGTCAGGTTTTTAGAATCATCAAGCGCGCTGCCGAACGTGCAAAGCTGAGTGTTGAGCCCTCGCCGCATTGGCTTAGACATACTAGTGCTACTCACGCCATAGAAGCTGGCGCTCCTATTCACGTGGTTCAAAGATCACTGGGTCACGAATCAATATCGACAACAGGCAAATATCTAGATATTCGCCCCAAAGAATCTGTCGGCGATTATTTGGGTGAGTTTGAAATTAATAAATAAATTATTTTTTTTCAAGAAGGCCATCGTTAATCCAAGCTGCGATAAGATCTTTTTCAGCTGTCGATAGCTGATTTGGATTGACGGCATTTTCGTCTAAATTTTCTGGAGGCGGAGGCATAACTGGTTTGATCGAAGTTAAGCCAAAGATCGTTCCGATAGTCTTTGAGACTGTTTTATAGTCTTCATAGACCGTCAGTTGATCTGGATTATCTTTTCCATGACAGCTCGCGCAGTGTTTGTCTAAAATTTTTGTTTTAATTGTTTCCCAAATCACCGGACGTTCGAAAGCGCTTCCTGAAGTAGGCGGATTTTTCGCTTGAGGGTCGGGGTTAGAAGTTTCTGATGCGTCGAGCGGAGCTCCAATTTCGACCCACTGTTTTAAAAGATTACCTTCAAAATCAGTCAAACGGATTTTACTATTTGGTTTTGGCATGTCCTGCTTCAGGATACTACGTATATAAATTTGATTTTTTAAATCAAAGACATTTTCATAAACCGAGTAAGATTTGTGGCACTTTAAGCATTTCGGAACAATAACTTGGTCTTTCACTTGTTGAAACGTAAGTAAGCTTTTATCAAGTTTAATTTCGCTCCAGGCCGATAATCGCCCTTGGCCTTGTGTTTTTGGTTCTTCGGCTACGAATGGATCGTTCTGTTTGATTAAGCATGAACTTAATCCGACCAGTAAAACGCAAAATTTCAAGACCAAGTTTGCAGTTTTCATATCTATTACTTACGAACCATTCTTGTATTGAAAGTTACTTTAGCAATATCGTCTACGCCAATGCTGACAAACGCAATTTTGAAAGGTTTAACGATCACACCAAATTTAGATAAAGAGATGTTAAATTTTGCGAATAATTGCAATTCGCCAGTAGACGCATTAAGTAATTTTACTTGGGCCAAAACGACTTCATTAGATTGCGCTCCACCAACTTCTTGAGTTACCCCATGAATTGTCCATTTTCCATGAATTGGAAGGTTGTAAACCTTTCCTTCTTCCAGAACCGCTGGTAGCCCAGAATTAGAATCGCCTTTTATTGATATGAAATTGAAGTCAATCGTTTGAAATGAAACAGAGTCTGGTCCAGATGTTGGAAGAATGTCGCTGTTGCAAACGTGCTCTTTCGGAAATTGTGATTTTGAATAGTCGATTCCGAGAGCTTCCATCATATGGCAGTCACGTTTTGAATTTCCGGTCGTCATCGATGAAATGGGCACTGAAAAAGTACCAGAAAGAATTTTGTTGTCTTTAGTTAGTTTAACAGAAGAAGACATTGCCTGGGCTGACCCGTCATGTTGCCCGAGAGAATAACCTATAGAAAATGTTACCCCTGGGTTGTTTTGCGAGGCCAAAGTGTATTCGGTGCCGTCTGAACTTGTGGCTGCATAAGTGATTCCACTGATTAAAGAAAAAATACTAAAAAAAGATACCAACTTCATATGAACTCCAATGTTGGGCAGAGTTATATGATGAATTGATTATTTTTTCTTTCTATTTGATTTTGTCATGTAAATAGGTAACGAGAGGTATCAATATTAATATCTCTCGAATATTTACTCTATTTCTTTTTATCTTTTTCTTTCTTCTTCGTTACATCTTGCGCTTCTCGGAATTCTCGAGACTGTTCTTCGTAAAAACGATTCAGGTCTCGAGTAAGCTGTTTGATAGCTTCATAGACTTTGTCTTTTCCTTCTTTTTTGATGATATCTAAAAGTTCTGAAGCGTTGTTAAAATCATCACGTCTTTGTTTGAAACCCAACCAGAACGCATTAAACAAAGTTAAATCACGAAACTCTTTGAAAGCGCTGTTTCGACTTCCGTCATTGGCGTAGTCAAAAAAGTACAGTGGTTTAGGTCTTAGTGTCATGCCTACACGTCGGCCTTTGTTTTCAACTTTAACACTGCGAAAGCGAATGTCTTTTTCGTTATTTTTATTTACATAATGGTCCAAGCGATCGGTGTAAGAATAGTCGGGTTGTTTGTCATATTCTTCTACCGCTGAAACGGCGTCTTCTTTCATTTCGAATAAGAATTGATCTCCAGTAGCCTTTTCTTTGACTAAAAGCAAATAGCGAAGGGCTCCTGCCGATCCTCCAGAATCTTTTTCTCGGCCTCCAACATCTAAAATAGTATAAGTGCGACCTATTGCTTCTTGCGCAACACGGACGACTTCTTCCATTTCTTCACGCGGAATCTCAGAAGATCGAACACCGTCTTTAATTAAAGTAGCTCCGCCCTGAGTAGTAAATTTTTTGGCTTTTTTGATTTCAAGCTCACGGAATTCGGCAGGATCAATATCAAGAAGTTTAGAAATTCTTTCTGGAGACGGGTAACTTTTTCCTTTCAAACCTAAAATATAATCATCAAAAATGTCTTGTTTAGAAATTCGCAAATCAGTCGGCGTCTCTACGGCTTTAGCCGCGATTATGTGATGAACGATATCAAAGATTAAGGCACCCTTTGGAGCAGGATCATCATAATCTAATGCGGTGTAGTCGATTTTTCCCATAGGATTTTCAGCGGTTACAGCCAATCTAATGGGCCCTACATTTCCGTTGTGAAGGTCTCCGAGAACCCAGCCTTCTACTTTCATTATTTTCTGTAAGAGTTCAAGTTGCTTTCGGCTCAAGTCTGAGGGGATGTCTCCTTTAATAATTTTTTTTGTAACCCGCCAAAAGTGCCCAGCGCTGCTACGAATGGTCTTTGAAGGATTTTTAGCTTTAACCAGGGACTTTAAATCAGAATCTTCGGCCACTTCAGAATCACGAGACGAAGTTTTAGAATCATCTAAAAGCGCTTCGCATCGAACTCCACCAGATGCGAATGCGGGCGATTGAAGAAGCGTAGATAGTAAGATTGATGACAGGATTAATGATTTCATAGAGATAGAAACCTGCAAAAAAGACACTTGTGGGTATAGCTCTGAATAGGCTTTAAATCCGTTTCATTTCTTGATATGGGAGTGGGGCTGTCTAATCTTAAGACAGTAGACAATAATGGGCTATTTTCGATAGCTTAAAGTTTGAGCATATACAACTAAGAGCGACGTGTTAATTAAAGCTAGCTTCAAGAATAATTTGAAACTCATTCAAGGCCTCAATAAAACATCGTATGGCAAAAAAAGCAGGGGAGCTTACCCCACTCATGAAACAATACTGGGATATCAAAACACTTCACCAAGATAAGATTTTATTGTTTCGTATGGGTGATTTTTACGAATTGTTTTATGATGACGCCGTCAAAGCGGCTCCACTTGTTGGTTTAACCTTAACTCAGAGAAATAAAAAATCAGAAGATCAAACTCCGATGTGTGGATTTCCACATCATGCCGTGGCTGGTCCGATTAATAAGTTGTTGGCGGCAGGCCTTAAGGTGGCGATTTGCGATCAAATTGAAGATCCCGCTATGGCAAAAGGGTTGGTTAAGCGTGCAATCACTCGAATTTTAACTCCTGGAATGGTCTACGACAGCGAAACTTTAGATCAAACGAAGGCCCATTATTTGTGTGCAATCGATGCCGATCGAATTGGCTTCATTGACACCACTACGGGCGAATCTTTTTTCTTCTGCCACAATTCTATTTCTGAAAAATTGAAACTTTTAGATGTTCTTCCGGTGGCTGAACTTGTTGTAGAATCTACCGACGAAAGCTGGTTGCAAGCGCTAAAGCTGAATGAAAGATTTGTTTTATCTGTACAGCCTGATCAAGTCGCAACTGACCGGTTGTACAATTACGTAAAGGCACTTGCGAATCAAGAGCTTCTACAGATTTTAAGACCATTTGAAGAACGTGACTTTGAGCACCGATTGCATTTGTCTCAAATTACTTTACGCCATCTCGAGGTTTTTACGAACTATCGAGGCGAACTGCAGGGCTCATTGTTTCAGGCGATCAATCGCACAAAAACTTCAAGTGGAGCCCGTTTGCTTCGTCAATGGATGAGCTTCCCACTCAGAAATAGAAAGCAAATTCATGCGCGCCAAGAAAGTATACATCAATTTCGTGAGCACCTCTTTGAACTTAAAAAAGTTCGTGAAACTCTAGGTCAAATGGGTGATATCGAGCGCCGCCTCGGAAAGATTGCACAGCCTCAATGTCATGGCCGAGATCTTTTAGGATTAGCTGACGCTGTTGTTGCGGGGCTTGCCTCTTTGCAATGGTGTGCGAATTTCTATTCGGTAAAACAAACTGAATTGCTAAAAATGGCTGAAAATCTTGCCTTGCAGATTAAAGCCCGAATTTCAGAAGATGCTCCGCTAAGTGTTCGTCAAGGTCATTTGATTAAGAAGGGCTTTTCGATTGAGCTTGATGAACTTATAGAGCTTTCAACGAATGCCCATTCGTTGTTAGCCGAAATGGAATTGCGCGAGCGTGAAAAAACTGGAATTTCGTCATTAAAAATTCGATACAATAATGTTTTTGGATATTACATCGAAATCACGAATACGCACAAAGATAAAGCTCCGGCTCATTATCAGCGAAAACAAACGTTGGCTAATGCAGAACGCTACTGCACAGACGAATTGATCGAACTTGAAAAGAAAGTTCTTTCAGCCCAAGTGAAACGTTTTGATTTAGAATTTTCGTTATTCGATGAGCTTAGAAAAGAGACCTTATCTTCGGCTTCAGCTTTACTGACGCTCGCACAAATTTGCAGTGAGCTTGATGTGCTTTCGGGTTTAGCGTGGCTCAGTTTAGAAGAAAGCTACTGCCGTCCAGAGATAACTGACGCTCGTCATTTGAAGATTGAGTCTTCACGTCATCCCGTCGTTGAGCAATTTAATCGCGGAAAATTCGTGGCGAACTCGATAGACCTTAAACCCCAAGATTGCCTTCTAATTACGGGGCCGAATATGGCTGGTAAGTCGACCTTAATGAGACAAGTGGCTCTTACTGTTTTGATGGCTCAAATGGGTAGTTACGTTCCGGCCGGCTTCGCGCAAGTTCCAATGTATGATGCGATTTACACTCGTATTGGTGCCAGCGATCAGCTTTCTGAGGGGTTATCGACGTTCATGGTCGAAATGACAGAGACCGCTCAAATGTTAAAATCAGCAACTTCGGATAGTTTGCTGATTCTAGACGAGGTCGGTCGCGGAACGGCAACCTTTGATGGTATGTGTTTGGCACAATCAATTCTTGAACACATTTTAAAGACATTAAAGAACCACGTCTTCTTTGCTACTCACTATCATGAGTTGACCTCAATGGATCAGGACTTTTCGCAAATTCATAATGCTCATATGAAAGTGATTGATCATAAAGACGGTCATATCGAATTTTTGCACATTTTAACTGATGGGGCTGCGGGGCAAAGTTACGGAGTTAAGGTGGCAGAGCTTGCGGGAATACCTTTAGATGTCACGAAGCGAGCCCATGAGCTTTTAGTGAAACTTGAATCTGTTCAAAATCAACAAAAGCAATCGGTCAGTCAGCCTCAGCCGCAAGTTATTTCTGTCAGTCAAATGTCTTTATTTGATGAAGAAGATCGAAAGCAAAAAGAGTTTTTGATTGAAGAGCTAAAGAAGTTTCAAATTCAAAAATCTTCACCTTTGCAGGCTTTAAACAAAATCGCAGAGTGGCAAGATAAGCTGAATTAAAAAAACCAGTTAGCCTTTCGATTGAACCCGATAGGCTATAACTGATTCTAAGTAATCTAATTTAGTTCTTTTTAGAAGAGTCAGGCTTAGAAGCACCAGCATTAACGCCTTGATGTTCGCGCCAATTGTATTCGTTGCCTTTAACGATACGATTGTTCCAATCGTCCCATTTTTTCTTAGAAAGTTTGTGAAGTACGCGACCCTTATCGTCAAAGATGTCTGGGTCTTTACCAAATAAAAAATCAGAAACAGATTTCAATAAACTCATACTCGATAGTCTAACTACATTTTTGGATTAGCGCAAATATCAATGATATCTAAACCTTTTTCTTCGCCAGGGTATTTGCCACCAGTTAGCTTAGAAAAGCACTCTTTTGCAGCTAATTTAAAGGCAGCTTCTTTTGAAAAGGCCTTCATCGAGATTGGCTGTTGAATGCCTTGAAATTTAAAAAGGTAAACTTTTTCAGTATTAGAAGTGGTTGCTGCAAATGTATTCAAACCCGTCATCACAACCGCAATTAAAAAAATTGTTTTCATAAGCTCTCCTTCTTAGGGTGCCAGGCCTTGTTTGCGGATGCAG
>JACCDQ011678660.1_pt1 | contig 33288 bp, 30 predicted proteins | sample 7446031 | NCBI WGS metagenome assembly JACCDQ01 (sample SAMN15323442, study PRJNA562643) | freshwater metagenome | isolation source: river surface water | place: USA:Blue River Watershed | collected 2017-08-17 | reverse complement strand
CCCACCACAGACAATAAAGCCAATACCACCAACGGCATAGTCATGCTTGAAGGAGATTCGTGCAAATGATGCTCTTGCTCGTGCGTTCCTCTGAACTCCCCTCTAAAAGTTAAGAAATATAATCTAAACATGTAAAAAGCTGTCATCATAGAACCCAACACTGCCAAGCCCCACATCAATTTGTTATGCTCATATACATGGGCTAAAATTTCATCTTTTGAGAAAAAACCTGCAAAAGGAGGAATTCCCGAAATAGCGATTGTTCCTATCAAAAAAGTGATAGCAGTAACTTTAATTTTCCCGGCTAACCCACCCATTTTTCTAATATCTTGTTCGCCTCCCATGGCATGAATCACACTACCAGCCCCTAAAAACAATAAAGCTTTGAAAAAAGCATGCGTAACAACATGGAAGAAACCAGACGTATAAGCAGACACACCCATCGCCATAAACATATATCCTAATTGACTAACTGTTGAGTAAGCCAATACTTTTTTAATATCATTTTGAAAAATACCGATAGTTGCAGCAAATACTGCTGTCGCTACCCCCACCCAAGCAACCAACTCAAGTGTACCAGGAGAAAGAGTATATAGTATATTAGACCGAACAATCATGTAAAGCCCTGAAGTAACCATTGTTGCGGCGTGAATCAAGGCTGAAACCGGTGTTGGACCAGCCATGGCATCAGGCAACCAAGTATATAAAGGAATTTGAGCAGATTTACCCATTGCACCGATAAACAAGAAAAAAGTAATCGCTGCCACGGCACTATTTCCTACCGAAAGCCCTTTCGCTTTTTCGAATACCTGCAAATACTCCACTGTTCCAAAATTACTGATAATCAAGAAGATACCTATCAAAAACCCCAAATCACCGACCCTATTCATGATGAAAGCCTTGCGAGCAGCATTTCCATATTCAGTATTTTTATTCCAAAATCCAATGAGAAGATACGAACAAAGTCCGACACCTTCCCAACCGATAAACATGACGACATAATTTGACCCCATCACGAGCAATAACATCGAAAATAAAAACAAGTTCAAGAAAGCAAAAAACTTACCAAACCCTTCATCTTCGTGCATGTATCCCATGGAATAAATATGAATCAAAGTCCCTACGCCCGTCACCACAAATAACATCAATATAGACAATTGGTCGATTTGAAACGAAAAATTAATGTGCAAAGCCCCAACCGTAATCCAATCAAACACTTCCACAACGATAGGTTGTTTGGAAACTACAAATAGCCCAAAAGTATAACATGTAGCTAAGAGCGAGAGAAAAGCAGCCCCAATGCCTATGGCACTTGCCAAACTTTTCGAAATTTTACGAAAGCCTAATCCATTGATTAAGAAACCAAGAAAAGGAAACAGAGGTATAAGTTTTATTAATAACATATTTATGATGTATGCTTATTTTATCAAAAGAAAATTATTGCGTTACGCACGTCTGTCAATCTTACCACTTTAATTTATCCAATAGACTTACATCAATCGAGCGGATATTTCGATAAATCATGACAATAATTGCTAGCCCCACAGCTACTTCAGCAGCAGCAACCGCCATGATGAAAAATACAAAAACCTGGCCAGCAGGGTCTGAACGGTAAGATGAAAAAGCTACCAAAAGCAAATTAACAGCATTTAACATCAACTCTACCGACATAAAAATAATGATTGCGTTGCGACGGATAAGAACTCCCACCACTCCTATGATAAACAAAATACTCGCCAATAATACATAATTGATGAGAGGTATTTGAAAAATATCAGGTATTTGACTTTGCATTGTTTTATTAATTTACTTAATTAAATTTCTGAAAAAAAGATTTTTTTGAAACGTTGTCGCAAAAATAAACAATATTCGTTTTGTTCGTTTGCTTTTTCTTAAAATTGTTATTTATCTAACATCATTTTTAATTTAATCTCAGTCAATTTTCGTTTGGTATCCAATGGAAAATCTCCATTAATCATCCAATCATAATATTGCGGTTCTTGTTTCAGCACGGTTTTAACAGGCTTGCCATTGTGCTTTCCAAAGTTAAACACAATTTCACCATCTTTGTTTAAAGCCAATCTTTGTGCAAAATCAACAATACTCGAAGAGGTCAGCTGATGAAGGGTTTCCATGTCATTCTTCACAGGTTCATATTCTTCACCTTTATCATTCTTTATTTTTACACCTTCATATTTATCCACTTGAGCACAAAGTACCTCTAAAGTTGCCAACGTATCTACTTCTGCACTATGGGCATTTTCTAAGGTTTTGTGACAAAAAAACTTGTACGCTGCCGACAAAGTTCGTGGCTCCATCAGATGAAAAATTCGCTGGGCATCTATTAATTTTCGATTTTTAATGTCAAAATCAATATCCATTCGTAAAAACTCTTCTACCAACATCGGCACATCAAATCGATTGCTATTGAAGCCTGCCAAATCACAACCATCCAAAAACTGAGCCAAAGCCCTACCTATCTGCTTGAATGTCGGGGCATCTTTTACATCTTCATCATAAATACCGTGAATCATACTCACCTCCGGAGGAATTGGAATACCTGGATTAATCAATTTGGTCTTTACTTCTACGGTACCATCAATTTTTGCTTTCGCAATACATAATTCTACTATTCTATCTTTGGCAACATTCACCCCGGTAGTTTCCAAATCTATTACTGCCAAAGGTTTGCGTAGTTTGAGTGTATGTGTAAGCATTTTGTATTTTGTTATTCAATGCACAAAGTTAGGGATTTAATGATAATTATAACGGTTTGTAATTATAAAAAACTCAATTTCCTGATTCTATGTTTTTTAAATTGTAATTTTTGATTCAAATTTCCGTTTTGTGTTTAATCTTATACAGCATTTTTTTTGTGTTGGTCGATAAAATACCTGTGTTTTTCCCCTGAAAATCAAGTAAGATTAAAATAAATCATGATTATAGCGTAACTTTGAGTCGCTGTTTACTATTGATAGAACTATTATATTCAGAGTATGAAAAAAAAGTTGTTGATTCATATTTCCGTAGTATTGGGAATTATTTTGGCAAATTACCTAGCCACTGTTTATTTTTTCCGTATCGACCTAACCCAAGACAAAAGATATACTTTGTCTGAGGCGGGTCAAAATCTTTTAAAAAATCTAAGTAAAAGCGATGCCTCAAAAGAAGTATTTATCAAGGTATATCTGGATGGCGAAGAACTTCCGGGAGGTTTCGAACGCCTCAAAAGGGCTGTCAGAGAAACCCTGGAGGATTTTAAAGCGTTTGGAGGAAATAATATCAATTATACATTCATCGACCCAAATGCAGCAAGCACCTCCCAAAAAAGGGAAGAGCTTTTGATGAATTTAGCTAAAAAAGGACTTAATCCCACTCGTATTGTCGATAATAAAAATGGAAGACAAATCGAAAATATCATTTTCCCTTATGCCATTGTCAGTGCTGAAGGAAAAGAAATCCCTGTTTTGTTGCTAAAAGGAACTCAGGGTAAAACAGCTGAAGAAAAACTAAACCAATCGTGTGAAAATGTAGAGTATGAGCTGGCTTCTGCTATTCGAAAATTAATCATTTCTGAAAGAAAAAAAATTGGCTTATTGACCGAATTTACTGATTTAAGACCCATCTATTTTTCAGATTTAATAGCATCATTACAAGAAAGGTATGATTTATTTATCATTGATGCCAAAAAATCGCCTACTTTTCAAGGATTAGACGCTATTATTTTACCTAAGCCTAACAAAGCCATTGACGACAGTACTAAGTTTAAAATAGATCAGTTTATCATGAATGGCGGAAGAGGCTTATTTTTTGTAGATGGCTTACAGGTGGATTCTATTAGCTTGGAAGGAAATTATGCCAAAACCAATGACCTCAATCTCTCTGATTTGCTGTTCAAATATGGTGTTCGTATCAATCCTAATTTGGTTAAGGACGGAATTAATTGTGCCATGATTCCGATGGTCGTTGGCGATTTGGGCGACAAACCCAATATCCAGCCGATGCCATTTAGATTTTTTCCACTAATCAATCACACTGGAAACAATCTGATTACCAATAACTTAGACCTAATCCTAAGCAAATATCCATCTAATATCGACACTGTTCGGGCAGATGGAATCAAGAAAACACCTTTATTGGTGACTTCGCCTTATACCAAACTGGTAAAAGCACCTACTTTTATTGCCTTCAATGAGGCTGCCAAAGAAACAGACCCCAAAGATTATCAATCGGGGATTCAGACGATTGCTTATTTATTGGAAGGGAAATTCCAATCTTTATATAAAAGTAGCTACTTGGGTTTCGGAAAAAAAACCAGTGATTTCAAAGCCAATGGCGAAGAAAGTAAAATTATTATTTGTGCAGACGGAGACTTGGTTGTCAATGATTTTAGTAGCAAGACAGGTAATCCCTATCCGATGGGATACGATAAGACATCACAACATGTATTTGGAAACAAAGATTTTGTGATGAATGCCATTGATTATTTGATAGACGAAAATGGGGTCATTCAATCGAAAAACAAAGAAGTAACACTCCGACCGCTTGATAAAATCAGGGCAAGGGAAGAAAGAAGCTTTTGGCAAATTATCAATATTGTCTTGCCTGTTACTTTAGTGGTATTTTTGGGTCTAATGATTAATCTTTGGCGAAAAAATAATTACTCTAAAAAATAAATATTTATTACTATGCACAAAAATTGGATACTAACCGCTTTGACGGTCTCTATGTTTGCTTGTACCACCGAACAAAAAACCAATAAAATTTCAGAAAAACAACAATCTGACACAAGCATGAAGACAGGAAATGATGCAGATGAACACGGTTGCAAACCCAGCACTGGCTACACGTGGTCTGTTATAAAAAATGATTGCATTAGGATTTGGGAAAGTGGCACACAACTTCAGCCTATCGGAACAACAAGCGAGGGAGAGGCTCAATTTATTGCTTGTGCCATTGTAAGCGAAGACCATACCCAAGCGGAGCTTTTTTTGAAAGATATAAAGGGCAGTATTTTGCTGGAGTCATCCAAGACCTCGGCGGATACCTATACTCATGCCGACGGCTATGAGCTTTCTGTGACAGACAAAAGATGGGAATTGAAAAAGAACGGAAAACTTATCTACATTAAAAAATAATTCCAAAAAACAATCATGAAATAGTACAAAAAGGCTTATTAAAGCCTTTTTTTGTGCAAAATAGCGGAATTTTACCAATTTATTTATTTTTTTTTAATCTCCAATATTTAATACAAATTAGATTATTCTTAGAAAAAAACATCAATAATTAATATATTTTATAACGAAAGGAACATTTTATTTTTTTTAATTGTTGAAAAATAAATCTTAAAAATATTAGATTTGTCCAATATTGTTTATAAATTGCGTACCTAAATTCTAAGCATATACACGAAAATACACTTCAGCTGTTATGGAAGACTACAATAAAATCATCGAATCCTTAGGCGTTAAATTTGCTAAGGCTCGTCATATCAGGATTTTGCAAAGTATCCGAATTAAGAATGTTTACGATGTTGAAAATACCGTTTTGGTTCTGTATAATGGGGAAGTAAAACTCGACGGCAACGAAGAAAAAGTAGAGCCGGGCGATTTATTATTCATCCCCGGAGGAAAAGCCGCCACACTTACTTATGGTACTGGCGAGCCAAAAAATATTTCTTATGAGGAGTTCATGACTCGTCGTGAAAGTTATTTCGAAACAATGACAGACCCCTCGACGATTGGGCAAGTTCCGAATTCTTTTGGCATGATTACGTTTGAAGCAAAAGTTTTCGACTCTGTCAATTTCTTTACTTCTTTAGATATTCCTCCGTTTTTCATCAAAGCCCACAGCCGATTGGGGTCGTTGATACATGATATTTTGAAAGAGGATTTTTCGGATTTGGCAGGACGTGGAAGGGTTATTAAAAATAAAACCGAAGAAATTGTCATCGAAATTGTTCGCCATATTCTTAAAAATAGAATGTTTGTAGAACAATTGGCAACCAACAGCACCTATTTCAAAGACCCTCGTTTGATTGATATTTTTACCTATATCAAAAATAGCTTGCCAGGAGATTTATCAAACAAACAATTGGCCAATGTTGCCAATGTCTCGGAAGATTATGTAGGGCAATATTTCAAAATGCTTACCGGAATCAATCCTCAAGATTATATCGAATACCAACGCATGGAAGCAGCCGTTAATTTGCTTCGTACTTCTAAGAAAAGCATCCGTGCCATCGGACATGAGGTGGGCTACAAAGATACCGCTTATTTCTGCCGTAGATTCAAAATGATGTTTGGTATTCCGGCTGGAAAAATGAGAAGAAGAGAGTCTTTGATGATTGGATAAAATTTTCTTGCAATGCACTTCATCCATAAGCCATTCGATGTATCGGGTGGCTTATTTTATTATTATTCGCCATATTTTTTTTCATTGTGAAACCTCATACACAAATTTATTGTTGTGTATAGAATATTAAATTTTAGATTTATGCCCTCTCAACAAATAGATTTAGCCGAAGTTGGTTCTTTTCCAAAATTATTTACGGATTATATTTCCAAACAAGAACACACCCGAAAATTCTACAACTACTATCCTGATATTCAAGGATTTAGCTCTATTTTACAAGAAAGAAAATTCACTCAAGAAAAAAGAGAGGTGTTGGTATCTGTTTTGAACGAGCAATATAAAAAAATAGCAAACAAACCTGATTTTCAGTCGTTGTTAGATGATAATACATATACTGTCACGACTGGTCATCAATTAAATATCTTCACTGGGCCCTTGTATGTAATATATAAAATTATTACTTGTATTAATTTGGCAAAAAAGCTGAAAGCAGCATTTCCGTCATACAACTTTATTCCAATTTATTGGATGGCAAGCGAAGACCATGATTTTGCAGAGATTGCTTCATTTAATCTTTTTAGTAAAAGTTATACTTGGCAAACGGAGCAAAAAGGGGCTGTTGGTCGAATGAGTCCAAAAGAATTGGCAAGCATTTTAGAGGTTTTACCCGAAAAAGTTGAGCTTTTTGAAAAAGCTTATCTCGAAAATAATAGCCTTGCTGAAGCTGTCAGACAATACATGAATGATTTGTTCGGGCATGAAAACTTGGTTTGTTTGGATGCCGATGCCTCCGACTTAAAAAAAGTATTCTCTCCTGTTATTAAAGATGATTTATTGCAACACAATGCCTATCAGGAAGTAACTAAAACGACCGAAGACTTACAACATTTATCTTATCATACGCAAATAAGTCCACGACTTATCAATTTTTTCTATCTTCAAGATGGGTTGAGAGAAAGGATTGTAAAAGAAGAAAATACATATAAAGTTCTGAATACCGAAATAAGCTTTTCTGAATCGGAAATTCTTGAAATTTTGGCAAAAAATCCAGAAAATTTCAGTCCAAACGTGGTGCTAAGGCCTTTGTATCAAGAGATGATTCTTCCAAATCTTGCCTACATCGGTGGGCCTTCGGAAGTTCCTTATTGGCTTCAGTTAAAGGGAATGTTTGATTATTATGGAGAAACATTCCCCTTACTTATGCCCAGAAATTTCGCCCTTCTGCTCAATCAGGCAACTAAGAAAAAAATGGATAAATTGGGGATTGATGCCGAAGAATTATTTGCTGATGAAATCAGTTTAAAACGAAAATTTGTTGAAAAACATTCCGAAAACTCATTGAGCCTTGCATTTGAAATTGATGACATATCAGATATTTTTGACCGAGTATTAAGAAAATCGACGCTAATTGACCAAACTCTCAAAGCTCCCGTCGAGGCGGAGAAAGTCAAAATAATCGCTTCTTTAGAAAATCTTGAAAAAAGAATCAAAAAGGCAGAAGAACGAAACCAAGAAAACCATGTCAGCCAATTATTGGCATTGAAACATAAATTATTTCCTGAGAATGGACTGCAAGAGAGAAAAGAAAATTTTCTAAACTTTTATCTAAACGACCCAGATATTCTTCAAAAAATTATTCATTCTTTTGACCCCCTCGATTATCGATTCAATATTATCGAATGTTGAGTATAAATAAGCACTTATTGTAAAGACAATCTTTTCAGATTGTCTTTTTTTTAAATTTATTTGCATTTATGAACACTGTTCATTTTATTTGCATTGTTAATTAAATAAATATTGTTCAATGAGTATTGTTACAAGAAAAGAGAGAGAAAAACTAGAGATGCGGCAACAGATTCTGAATGCAGCCCGCCACTTGTTTCTTGAGCAAGGATTTGAAAAAACGAGCATTCGCAACATAGCCGAACAAATCGAATATAGTGCTGGTACGATTTATCTTTATTTTAAGGATAAAAATGAAATACTATTTGCCCTCCACTGCGATTCCTTCCAGGCTTTAATGGAAGCCATGCAAATTGGTCTTCATGGAGAGAAAAGTGCCTTCAAAAGATTAGAAATACTGGGAAAAAATTATTTAAAATACGCTTTTGAGAATCCAGAATTATACGATTTAATGTTTATTATGCGTGCCCCTATCGAGGCAATCGCCTGCAAATCAGATGTTTGGAACGAAGGACAAAAGGCATTTGATTTGCTAAAATTAGTTGTAAAAGATTGCATGGACGAAGGCTATTTTCTAGGAAATAACATTGAAGCTGTCTCGCTGATGATGTGGAGCATGGTACATGGCTTGGCATCATTGAAACTAAAAAACCGAACCATGATATTTGAAGAACAAACATTAGCCCCATTATTGGACGAAACTTATCAGATATTCATAACAATACTAAATTTTTATCATCAATGAACACCGCATTGGATTTTTTCAAAGCAAACCTTAATAAATACGCCAGCGAAAGTAGCCCATCGCCTTTAGGAAGATGGCTCAACGGCAAGTTGATTGCCGTTGAAGAAGACTCCTTAACCGTCGAATTTATTGTCCGAAAAGACATGACCAATCCTGCTAGAATCCTACATGGAGGAGCTACAGCTGCCATGCTTGACGATGTGATAGGCATGACGGTATTTGCCTTGGGAAGAGAAACATTATTCACCACCATCAATCTCAACATAGATTATTTAGCCCCAGCGAAAGAAGAAGACACCATAATCGTGCAAGCAAAAGTTATCAGGGCAGGAAAAACCATCGTAAATATGTATTGTGAAGCAAGAAATCAAGAAAATACAATCATTGCAAAAGCTAGTTCGAATATGGCATCGACTGGCATTAAACTTTAAAAATAAGAAAAAAATGAAAAAACTTCTCATTTTCTTTATTTGTTGCCTCCCTTTTGTAGGATATTCTCAGCGTTCGGATATTCTTGAGCAATACATACAAGAAGCAATTCAACATAATCTGAGCTTGAAACAAGAACGATTGGAGATTGAAAAATCCATTGAAAATGTGCATCAAGCCCAAGCTAATTTTATGCCAAAATTCACTTTCAATCCGAATTATTCATTGGCGGCAGGCGGCAGAAAATTATCATTTCCGGTAGGAGATTTACTAAATCCAGTTTATTCTACTTTAAATCAACTGACACGAAGCAATAATTTCCCTCAAATAGAAAATGTAAACCAACAATTAATTCCAAATAATTTTCATGACACCCGCATCAGTTTTCAATATCCTATTTTCAATACAGATATTCGATATAATTTACTGATTCAAAGAGACTTAGTAAATGCAGCAGAAGCCAAGAAAAAAATAATGGAACAAGAAATTAGGTATTTGATAACAAGCACTTATCTGCAATATCTACAAACATTGGAAGCCAAGAAAATATATGCTTCCTCTCAAAAAATATTGGAGGACTTTGTAGAATTAAATCAAAAATTAGTTAAAAACCAAGTAGCTACCAAAGATATTATCTACTCCGCTGAATATGAAGTCAGCAAAATAGAACAAGAAATTGCTACGGTTGAGAAAAACACAAAATTGTTGCAAAGCTATCTAAATTTTTTGATGAACAAAGACCTTTCTCAAGCCATCGAAACCGACAGCAATATCGTCAAGCAAAATATGACAGGCATGAATCTTTCGGAATTAAAAGAAAATGCCATTCAAAACCGGCAAGAAATCAAGCAAATCAATACAGGCATACGCATCGCTTCCAACAGCGTCAAACTCCAGCAGATGAATTCGATTCGTCCGCAAGTCTTTTTTGGGGGAAACATCGGTTTTCAAGGGTTTGGATATACTTTTCAGCAACAAGCATATACCATTGCCCAAATCGGACTTAGTTGGGATTTGTATCACGGCCATGAAAAAAAGTCGAAAATTCAACAAGCAAAAATCCAAAAAAACATTTTAGAGACCAAATCGGAAGAAATCAAACAACAAATACAATTGCAGATTAGCCAAGCATTTTATGAGTTGGAAGCCTCACAGAAAGCCTATTCAACGACCCGAAGCGGAACACTAAAAGCAGAAAAATATTTCAAAATTGTGGCAAGCAACTATAGCAATGGGCAAGCCATTATATTGGAATATCTGAAAGCCTCGAATGACATTACTACCGCCAAACTACAAGAATCAATCGCAAAGTATGACTTATTAATCAAACAAGCAGCCCTTGAAAAAGCAGCTGCCATCAACTAAAGCAAACGATGAAAAATAACATTTTATTCATTCTACTAAGCCTGATTTTATTATTAAATTGTAGTAAAAAACAGCAAAAAAATGGAGAAACAGAAGAAATACTTTCTGTGGAAGCCCAAGAAATCAGTACCCAAATTTACAACGAACCCATTATAGCGAGTGGAGCATTGGCATCAAAATCGGAAATGAAATTGGCTTTCAAAACCGGTGGAATGATTAAAAAAGTGTATATTGAAGAAGGACAAAGCGTAAGAGCAGGACAATTGTTGGCAGAATTGGATATGTCCGAAATTGACGCACAAGTCCGACAAGCACAATTGGGTTTGGAGAAAGCTTCAAGAGATTTGGAAAGAGTAAAAAAACTCTATGCCGACGAAGCCGTGCCTTTGAATAAGCTGGAAGATGCCAATACAGGCTTTGATGTAGCCAAACAAAGTGTCCAAGTAGCAGAGTTTAACCAAAAATTATCCAAAATTTATGCTCCAAACAATGGCAGAATCCTTAGAAAAATAGCTGAAAGCGGAGAATTGATTACACCATTTGCCCCGGTATTTATTTTAGGGACGGGTGAAAGTGCTTTTATTCTAAATGTTGGATTATCAGACAAAAATATCGTCCAAGTTAAAATTGGCGACTTGGCTCAAATTACATTAGACGCTTATCCCAACGAAACCTTCCAAGGGAGAATCAGTCAAATTGCCCAAACCGTAAACCCAATGACTGGCACTTACGAAGCAGAAATACAATTAGAAAATAAACAAGGGAAAAAACTCATATCAGGATTTGTTGCCCAAGCATCCATCATCACTGGATATTCCGACAAAAGCTTGGTTGCTCCGATTGAGTCCATTATCGAGGCAGATAAAAACCGAGCATTTGTATATCGCCTCAATACTGATAACAAAACGGTTCACAAAACCCCAGTAATCATCGGTAAAATTGTAGGAAATGGCGTGCAGATTCTGTCGGGAATTGAAGAAAAAACAAAAATTATTACCAAAGGAGCAAATTTTTTAAGTGACCGCTCAAAGGTAAAAGTAGTGAATCCATGAATCAGCAAATGAATTGCCCAAGTAGCAACACATTTTGCCTTTAACATGTATAAACCAAAATTTCTATGAAATTAGTCGAATTCTCTGTCAAGAATTATCAATTTACCATTATCATTTTTGTAATGATTATGGCTATTGGCATCAATTCTTTGTTCAATATGCCCAAAGCCGAAGACCCCAATCTGAAGGCTACTTTCAACAGCATCATTGTTGTTTATCCAGGAACTTCTCCGGCGGATATGGAAAAGCTGATAGTGGACCCCATTGAAGACCGAATGTCGGAAATAAGCGATATTAAACGCATTGTTTCGACGGCAGACGAAGGCGTTGCCAATATTAGGATAGAATTTCAGCACCACATTAATCCAGATGAAAAATACAACGAAGTCGTCAGAGAAGTAAATGCCATTCGAAGCAAGCTCCCCAGCGATTTGTATGGTGTCGATATTTTAAGATTTACCCCAGAAGGTGTCAATATCATTCAATGTGCTTTATTGTCAGAAACAAGTCCTTATAAAGACTTGGAAGTCGAAGCCGAACGATTGAAAGATGAATTGCTACACGAAAAATCCATAAAAACGGCAGAAGTATGGGCTTTTCCGAAAAGACAGCTACGAGTAAGCGTTCATTTGGAAAAAATGGCACAATTTCGTATCCCACTCAATCGTGTATTGGGAGCAATTCAATCAGAAAATGCTAATATACCTGCCGGAAATATAGAAATCGGCAACCGCAAATTCAGTGTAAAAACCTCTGGCAACTATCAGAGTTTGGAAGAAATCAAGCGAACCATCGTAAGCTCATCAGGCACCGGAATCACTTATTTGCAAGATATTGCCGACGTAAATTTTGATTATGAAGAAGAAAACTACCTTGCAAGACTGAATGGAAAAAGAGGCGTGTTTGTGACAGCAACCATGAAATCCGGCGGAAATATCTTCAAAACTGGAGAAGCCATCCGCCCAATCATTCAGAATTTCTCAAAATCGCTTCCTTCTTCCATCAAATTTGAACAAAATTTCGACCAAGTAGCAAGTGTTTCCAACAGATTATTGGGTTTAGCTAGGGATTTTGGAATCGCCATTCTATTGGTCTTGATTACCCTGATTCCCTTGGGGATTCGCCCCGCCATCATCGTCATGATTTCGATTCCCTTATCTTTAGCGATGGGACTAACCATGCTAGATTTGGCAGGATTCGGCATCAACCAATTGAGCGTCGTGGGCTTGGTCATTGCTTTGGGCTTATTGGTAGATGATTCGATTGTAGTAGTAGAAAATATTGCAAGATTTTTACGCACAGGGATGTCGAGAAGAGACGCTGCCATTGAAGCCACCAAACAAATCAGTTTGGCTGTTCTAGGCTGTACCGCTACCCTAATATTTGCCTTTTTACCCTTATGTTTTCTGCCCGAATCCGCAGGGGATTTTATCAGAAGTTTGCCGATGGCAGTCATCATGACCATTATTGCGTCTTTATTCGTTTCGCTTACCATCGTTCCTTTTTTAGCTAGCCAGCTGATGCCAAGGACCGAACATAGCGAAAACTTGGTTTTACGTATAATGAAAAAAGGAATTGAAGGTTCGTATCGAAAAATCTTACATCAAGCACTTATCTATCCAAAAACATCTTTATTTATAGCTTTTTTGATATTTTTGGGGAGCTTGGCATTGATTCCAGTTATAGGCACGAGTGTCTTTCCTCGTTCTGAAAAACCTCAATTTTTAATTAATATCGAAACCCCTCTCGGAACAAATCTAAAAGAAACCAATCAAGTGGCATTGTTTGTAGAAAAAGAGCTTTCAAAGCACAGCATCGTGAAGAGCTATGCGAGTAATGTTGGGAAATCAAACCCAAGAATTTACTACAACGTACTACCTGTCGGAGGAGCTATCTCGAATTATGCACAATTGTTTGTACAATTACAAGACCACGTGGAAGTGCCAGAAAGAGAGCAGTTTATTGATAATTTACGTAAAATTTTTGACACCTATCCTGGAGCAAAAATCAAGGTAATTCAATTTGAACAAGGCCCTCCCGTAGAAGCTCCTTTGGCGGTGAGAATATTTGGCGATAACCTCGACTCACTGCGTGCCATTTCGTTCAAAATTGAAAAAGTCTTCCAAGAAAGCCAAGGGGTAATCTATGTCAACAATGCTTTATCGGCTCAAAACGTAGATTTAAAGGTCAAAATAAATAAAGATAAAGCGGGCATGTTGGGCATTGCCACCGTCGATATCGACCGTACCATTCGTATGGCAATCTCGGGTATTAATATTGGTACATACAAAGTGGAAGACAACAAAGAAATGGACATCAACATAAGCCTTCCCAAAGGAGAACGCCCAACTCCAGATATTTTCTCCAAAGTATTTGTCACCAACCAAATGGGCAGTTTGATTCCCCTCAATCAGATTGCAACTATTGGCTTCGAAACATCACCCAATCGCATCAATCACTACGACAAAGACAGATATTCGACAGTATCGGCATTTATCAAAAGCGGCTACTTGATTCCTGATGTCACCAAGAAAGTAAGTAAAAAACTCGAACAAATCCATTTGCCCAAAGGATATTCTCTAAAAATGGCAGGAGAAGTAGAACGCTCGAATGAAACCTTCGGAGGCTTAGGAACAATCATCATCATCACGATATTTGGCATTGTTGCCATTCTGATTCTTGAATTCAAGACCTTCAAAAGCATGTTTATTGTGCTTTCTGTGATACCCTTGGGCATGATAGGAGCTATCTTAATTTTATTATTTACAGGCAATTCTCTTTCGTTTACGGCAATTGTGGGGATTATTGCTTTGGCAGGGATTGAAGTAAAAAATTCGATTTTATTGGTGGATTACACCAACTATTTACGCAAAGAAAACGGATTAAGCATCGACGAAGCCATTTCAGAAGCGGGTGAAACAAGATTTATTCCGATAGTATTGACCACCATGACTGCCATCGGAGGAATGATTCCACTCATTATGGAACATTCTCCGCTCTATTCTCCTTTGGCATTGGTGATTGTAGGCGGCTTATTGTCTTCTTTATTATTGACAAGAATCGTAACACCCGTATTATACAAACTTCTTCCGCCAAGTGTCTGACCATCCCCCCCCGACTCAAATGAGTCGGGGGAATATCTAAGATAATGTTTTGCGAAGGTAAAATTTGTATTTAAGAAAGAATCGCTTATCTTGTAATTGACCAAAATTATAAGATAATGCGAAAGAAATTCACACCATTCACCGAATCCTCCGAAGCAATGCTGCAAATAATATTTATAATCCTTATAATCAATCATTTATAATCGCAAAACAATATATTAGTCTTTTTTTGGTAAATCGTAAAAATCTGCAAGTTTTATAAGCTGTTCTTTTGTTGGTTTACGCTCTCCTTTTTCAAATTTACTAATCAAAGATTGGTCAATGTCAAGTTCTGAAGCAACTTTTCGTAAGATGAGTTTTTTCTCTTCTCGTGCCGATTTTAGTATTTCGCTTAATTTACTCATTTGGACAATTTTGTTTTAGACCAATGATGTCCAAAAATACAACTTTTTTTTTATTTTGAGCGAAAAAGTTCATGTTTATTAATTCAGTTTGTCATTTTTGTTAGATATTGTTTTACGAAAATTTACATTATTGACAAGAATCGTTACTCTATGATAGTCCGTCCGAAAGACGCTAGACTAATCGGACAGACTGTTAAATTTATACCCTAATATCAATACACAAACTCTCCAAAAGCTGACTTTATCGTCACTTTTTTGCCTTGGAAAGCTTCTACTCTACCAATAATTTGGGCATCTATTCCAAAAGAATGAGCAATTTCTATTATTCTTTCAGCATATTTCTCCCCTAAATATACCTCCAAACGGTGACCCATATTGAACACCTTGTACATCTCTTGCCAAGAGGTGCCACTTTGTTCTTGTATTAGCTTGAATAATGGCGGAATCTCAAATAAATTATCTTTAATAACATGAACATCATCCACAAAATGTAAGACTTTGGTTTGTGCTCCCCCACTACAATGCACCATTCCATGAATATACGGCCTCAATTCGTCCAAAAATACTTTCGCTACTGGTGCATACGTTCGTGTCGGCGACAAAATGAGCTGCCCCACAGGGAGTCCAGTTTCTGTATTGATTTCTGTCAATGATTTCCCTCCGCTATATACCAAATCCAAGTCGATTGCTTCATCAAAACTTTCGGGATATTTGGTGGCATAGATTTTATTTAGCACATCGTGTCGGGCGGAAGTTAAGCCATTGCTACCCATTCCACCATTATACGATTGTTCGTACACGGCTTTTCCAAAAGATGCCAAACCAACGATTACATCTCCTTCTTGAATGGTATGATTTGAAATAACATTTGCTCTTTTCATGCGGGCAATCAGGGTACTGTTTACAGCAATCGTTCTGACCAAATCTCCCACGTCTGCGGTTTCTCCCCCCGTACTATAAATTTCAACCCCGTGATTGCGAAGCATCTCTAAACATTCTTCTGTGCCGTTAATAATCTCGGCAATTACATCTCCCGGTATTTTATTTTTATTTCTGTCAATGCTAGACGAAATTAGCATCGGACCAGTAGCCCCTACACAAATCAAATCGTCGGTATTCATCACGATAGAATCTTGGGCAATTCCTCTCCAAACCGAAATATCTCCAGTTTCTTTCCAATACAAATATGCCAAAGAGGTCTTTGTGCCAGCACCGTCGGCGTGCATGATATTACAATACTCAGAATCTCCGCCCAATGTATCCGGAGAAATTTTACAAAAAGCTTTTGGAAAAAGGCCTTTATCAAGCTTTTCAATGGCCTTATGCACATCTTCTTTGGCAGCAGATACGCCTCGCTGCATATAACGTTCTGTCATTATCTTGATTTCAATAATTTATTGCAAAGGTAAACTTAAATATTGAAAGTGACACAAAAAGGACGAATTTGTATCGAAAAAGAGATTCGTATTCGAGGGTATTTATCGTTTTTTATGTTTTTTCAAATCATATTTTTCGCCTTTCCGGAGCATCACAAATTTCATTTCGTCGGAATGTTTGCCTATTTCAAAAATCATCACCTGACTATCTCCCAAAACTTCTGCAAAGCGATTGTCCTTCACAAAAAAGGCGGTGTCCTCATCGATGCCTACACCCAACAATTGGGGATATTTAAAAATTAGCCCGATTAATCGATTTTGTCTTTGCCGCTTGATAAAATGTTGGTCAACAATCAAATTTTTCATCAAGCCTAAGCCTTTTTTTGTTTCTACTTTGTTGGCATCAATGACCTTAAAATCTCCCTCTCCCGTAATCATCACTTCCGACATGATGGCTGTTCCAGCACTTGTACCCGAAAAAGCAATATTTTGATTATAAAGTTGGTGCATTTTAGCATAAATTTCTTCGTCTTTTAGTACTTCCATGATTCTATTTTGGTCACCTCCACAGAAAAAAACACCTCCTGCCTGAGAGAGTTGTTGCATCAGCTTTGCTTTTTTTTCAGCATCAAGAGGGGCAAATGGGGCACAAATAATTGGAATATCAGAAATGGCAGCCAATTGAGATTTAATAAATTGATAAGATTCTTCTGGCTCTCCGCTTGCCCATGGGACAATCAGAATGTTTGGCTTGTCTTTTGCATGAGTCTCAATAATTTTTGCCAAAACATCAGGAGTTCTATCTCCTCCACCAATCATAAGTAATTGGTTTTGAGCGATAATGACAGTGTAAATAAAGAAAAAAATGAGTGTGTTTAAAAATTTCATCTTGTTAATACATTTAAAAAATTTGTCGCTTGTTGATTATTGAATTATATTTAGAAAAATTTTAGTCAATTATACAAATCTATGAAAAAAAGTTTCATATTAGCACTATTTGCTTTGGCTTCTTGTAAGCAATCTGATGAAAATTGGGAGCTTATACCCTTCATTAAATTAGATTCAGCTAATCCGATTTTAGGTGCTGTGGATACGACAACTTTTTTTGACCCCATTTCCCAAACAAATATCCATTGGGAAGCAAAAGATGTATATAACCCTTCCGCTATTGTTCGGGACGGGAAAGTATATATGGTTTATCGGGCAGAAGATTCCCTCGAAATTGTACAGGGTACTTCTCGATTAGGGTTGGCAATTAGCGATGACGGCATTCATTTTAAGCGTCAGACAAAACCTATTTTTTTCCCAGCAGATGATTTCATGAAAAAGTATGAATATCCTGGTGGCTGTGAAGACCCCCGATTGGTCGAAACAGAAGAGGGAGATTATATCTTAACTTATACTGCTTATGACGGAAAAACGGCCAGGCTTTGTGTGGCATCTTCTGAAAATTTACAAATTTGGAAAAAAGCGGGTCTGGCTTTCAAAAATCCAAAATATAGAAATTTATGGTCAAAATCTGGTGCTATTGTCTGCAAAAAAGAGGGAGAAAGATTTATAGCTACTAAAATAAACGGAAAATATTGGATGTATTGGGGAGATACCAATTTATATCTTGCCAGCTCTAATAATCTAAGAGATTGGGATATTCTGGAAGATGCTTCTGGAAAACCCTTGCCTATTCTTCGTCCTCGGGCAGATAATTTTGATAGCCGACTAGTGGAGCCTGGGCCAGCGGCTTTTCTGACACCTAAAGGTATCTTTTTGATTTATAATAGTGCCAATAAAGGATTTGAAAATAAAAGTAAAGATTTAAACAATGCCTACCGCACAGGGCAGGTATTATTCGACAAGCAAGACCCTTCGCAAATTATCAAAAGATGCAATACTTTCTTTTTACAGCCCGACAAGCCTTATGAATTGGAAGGACAAGTAAATCATGTGGTTTTTGCGGAAGGGCTGGTCAATTTCAAAGACAAGTGGTTTTTGTATTATGGCACAGCGGATTCTAAAATAGCCGTTGCCATTAAGGAAGATTAATAACTTAAATTCAAAATGCTGTCCGAAAGTTTTGGACAGCATTTTGAATCAATTCACGAGAGATTTACTCAAAATGGCAAACCATCATCACCTTCCGTATTTGATAGCTCATTTGCTGTCTTAGATACATCCGAAGCCACCGCTCCTCCCTCTGGTTGCTCATTTGTCGAAGAAGCCTTTCCTCCACCCAACAATTGCAAAACATTCGCACGAATTTTAGTTGTATATCGCTCGTTTCCGTCTTTATCGGTGTACTTTTCGGTACGAATTTTACCTTCAATATACGCCATATCGCCTTTTTTAAGGTATTTTTCAGCAATTGTAGCCTGATTTTCCCATAATTCTAGCCGATGCCACTCGGTTTGCTCCACTTTTTCACCATTTTTATCGGTGTAGGTATCCGACGTTGCCAAGCTAAAATTGGCAACTTTACCGCCATTAGGCAATGTTCTTACTTCTGGGTCATTTCCTAGACGACCAACCAAGATAACTTTATTTACTCCAGCCATGTTGTTTATAAATTTTAAAAATTAAATAGATTAAGTTACAATTTACTTATTTCCAAGAAAAAATAAAAAAAACATTTCATTTTTTTATTTTTTTAATTCAATATTCGACAAATATTTGCTTAAATAATTAACAATCAATTTAGGTTTGGGCAACTGTTCAATTTCTTCTGACGAATACTTTCCAAAATTATCAGGCATTGCCACTTTGTCATTTGTGAGCATCAGATGCCAGAATTTTGCCTCGATTCGTTGATGTGTCAAAATATGAGTCATTTTCTCCGATACCGATATTATTTTCCCCTTCATCAAAATAGCTTCCAGTGTTTCATCGACAACATCATCTGGACTTTGGAGCAATTGTTCCGATTCTAGCAAATAGAAATCAAATAAGCCTGCCCAAATATCCTTATTTTCACGCTGCCGCATCCAAATCTCCCCATCCGATTCTATGACGAAATAATTAAAATATCTTTTTTGAGATTTATTTTTTTTACTTTTTACCGGAAAAAAACCTTGTTTCCCCTCCCTATTTGCCACACATATCTCCGCAAATGGGCAATACAAGCAAGAAGGCTTGAGCGGGGTACAAAAAATTGCACCAAACTCCATAATCGCCTGATTGAATAGGTGCGGTCTTTGTTGATCAAGAAGGCTATTAGCCAAAGTCTGAAAAACCCTTTTTGCTTCATTCGAGGCAATATCCGTTTGCACCCCAAAAATTCTTGCCAATACCCTAAACACATTCCCATCGACTACCGCCACTGGCTCCTGAAAAGCAAAAGAGGCAATCGCCGCTGCCGTGTAAGGGCCAATTCCCTTCAGTTGTAGCAAATCTTTATAATTTGTCGGAAATGCCCCACCCCATTCCTTTACGATTATTTGAGCCGTTCGGTGCATGTTTCTAGCCCTAGAATAATAGCCCAAACCCTGCCACAAACGAAGCACCTCTTGTTCGTCGGCTTCCGCCAAATCCATCACAGAAGGATAATATTCGATAAATTTTTGATAATAAGGCAAACCCTGAGCCACACGGGTTTGTTGTAAAATAACCTCCGAAAGCCAGATAAAGTAAGGATTGGAAGCATGTCGCCAAGGCAAATCACGTTTATTCTTTTGATACCAATTGATTAATAATTCACTGAATTGAAGATTTTCCAAGTTTCTTATTGAATTTTAATGTTAAATAATTGTACAATTTTTATTAAAAATACGTTTAATACTAGATAAGTGATAACTCATTAATTATTAAGCGATTACAAAAAAAATATTAAATTCTTTTTGGCAGAATCTTAGTAAATCCGCTATCTTTGCAAACTCAAAATAAAACAAAAGAGTTTAGAAATTTGTAAGTACAATTCATATCAGCCGATTGAAGACACACAAATTAACTTAAAACAAATTATTAATCACCTAAATAAAACGTTTAACCGTGACTAAAGCAGAAGTTGTCGTTGCAATTGCCGAGCGTACAGGCATTGAGAAAGGGAGTGTATCCGCTAGTATTGAATCATTTTTTGATGTTGTCAAAGAAACATTGGCAAAAGATGAAGCGATTTATGTAAGAGGATTCGGAAGCTTTGTAAACAAACGCAGAGCTGCCAAAAAAGCTCGAAACATTTCAGCAAAAACTACTGTTGTGGTTCCGGCTCATTCGGTACCGGGTTTTAAACCTGCTAAAGAATTTACGGAGCAAATCAAAGCAACAGTAAAATAATTGCGAAATTATTGAGGCTTTCATTTAAAACCATAGTTGAATTTCTGCATTTGGCTATGGTTTTATGTTTAAAAAAATAAAACTATGAAAAAAAACTTTGTCATTCCGGTGCTTCTAGCTGTTGCCCTTGTTGGTTTTCTTTATTCTCGCCCCAAGGTGGTTGTCAAGGATGAAGCCAAAGCAACAAGAGACCAAGTCAAATCCAAAGAATCAGATAGTTCAGAAGATAGCCATCAAGAATCAAACCAAGCCCCAACTCTAAATGCTGCCCAATTGAAAAAATTGGCAGAACTGAAAAATCTACTCCAACAAAAACCTTCGGATATAAAAATTATCGAAAATATAGCCAATTTATTTGTGGAAGCCAATAGATTCGATAGTGCCGGACACTATTTTGAAAAAATTGCTTTGCTTTCGCCAAGTAGCGAACAGTGGCTGCGTGCTGGAGATAGTTATTTTCAAGCCTATAATTTGGCACTTAAAGCAGAGAATCTAACAAATTTTGCTCAAAAAACAAGAGATTGTTATCAAAAAGTATTGGACATTAATCCAAGACAATTACAAGCCAAAACCAATATGGCGATGACTTATGTGCAGTCAGATTCGCCCATGCAAGCCATTATGATGCTTCGTGAAGTGATTACGGAAGAGCCAAACTACGAACCAGCATTGATGAATTTGGGCGTATTATCGATGCAATCTGGGCAATACGACAAAGCCGCTGACCGATTCAAACAAGTGGTCAGAATCAATCCTAATAATGTAAATGCTTTGTTGGGATTGGGATATAGTTTGATTGAATTAAAAGATAAATCGAGTGCAAAAATAATCTTTGAAGACCTCAAGAAAAAAGTAAAAGAGCCAAGTTTATTGGAAGAAGTGAATAAGGCTTTGGAGAGTTTAAAATAATTTATTACCTTTGCCGTTCGATAAAGAATACCCCAAGCCCTAAAAAGCGGGAAAATATAGTTTTTTGTTAACATCTTCTTCCTTTTGGGAGGAAATTTAATTATTACAAATCATGCCTTGCGGAAAAAAAAGAAAAGGACACAAGATGGCTACTCACAAGAGAAAAAAGCGTCTTAGAAAAAATCGTCACAAGAAAAAATAATTTTTCTGTATAAGATTAATAGTCTTTTAGGCTATTAATCTTAATTTTGTTAAAAAATTCAAACTAATTTACTAACCCATTGGATTCTATCTCAAATTTGAGTAACGAATTATACATAAGTACCACTCCCAAAGGAGACCGAATAGCTCTCGTCCAAGACAAGAGGCTAATCGAGTATCATTTTGATGAAACGGAACATCAATTCGCCGTTGGTGATATTTATTTGGGTATTGTCAAAAAAGTCGTTCAAGGCAACAACGCTGCTTTTGTGGATGTTGGGTATGACAAAGACGGTTTTCTTCATTATAACGAAATTATTTCGTACAATTCTCTCAATAAATTTGTTCGAGATGTCATCGCCAAAAGACCTGTTAATTTAAGATTGAAGGGCTTCAAAATGGAGCCAGAAATTGAGAAATTCGGCAAAATCAACGATGTTGTCAATAAAAATACGCCTGTACTTGTTCAGGTAGTTAAAGAACCAATCTCTACCAAAGGGCCTCGGCTTTCTTGTGATATCTCTATCGCAGGACGCAACGTGGTTTTGGTCCCTTTCGGCAATTCGGTGAATATTTCTAAGAAAATCACCAACAAACAGGAAAGACAACGATTGCACAAAATGGTTTCTTCGGTCAAGCCAGAGAATTTCGCTGTCATTGTTCGTACGGTTGCTGAGGGAAAAGACATGGAAGAGCTTCAGAGAGATATTGAGTTTTGTGTAGAAAAATGGGAAGAGGGGATGAAAGCATTGAGAGATGCCAAGCCTCGTGATAGGATTATCAGTGAAATGGGGCGTGCTTCTTCAATTTTGAGAGACATGTTGAATGACAATTTTGATACTATCTTTGTAGATTCTAAAGAAAGCTATGATAGTGTCAAGACTTTTTTACACACAATTGCACCAGATAAAGAAAAAATTCTAAAGCTTCATACTGGAAAAAATAAGCTTTTCGAACAATACGGCATCGAAAAACAAATCAAATCACTTTTTGGTCGTTCAGTAAGTTTGCCTAATGGGGGCTATCTAATCATCGAGCATACGGAGGCTCTCCATGTCATCGATGTCAATAGTGGAAATAAATCTACCCAAGAGGAAGACCAAGAATCGACGGCTTTGGCTGTCAATTTGGAGGCAGCAAAAGAACTTTGTCGTCAGCTTCGTATGAGAGACATGGGCGGTATTATCGTCGTGGATTTCATTGATATGAAAAAAAGTGAAAATCGACGAATTGTGCAGGAAGCAATGAAAGACGAAATGAAGGGGGATCGCTCAAAATATACGATTCTTCCGATTTCGAAATTTGGCTTATTGCAAATTACTCGTCAGCGTGTCAGACCAGAAATGAATATCGTTACACGTGAAACTTGTCCGACTTGTAGCGGAACAGGGACTATTCAGGCGAGTATTGTTGTGACTGATTTGATTGAGAATAACTTAGATTATATTTTGTCGAGGCAAAACGAACGAGGAATCAGCATTGTTCTTCATCCTTTTATTTATGCCTATTATCGTGAAGGGATTATTTCAAGACAAATGAAATGGTTTTTCAAATACAACGTGTGGGTTAAGCTTATCAAAGATTCTTCTATCGGTATTACAGAGTTTCATTTCCTCAATAAACTTGGTGATGAAATTGAGGTTGGCTAATCTTTCGGAATTGAAGATTGGCTTTTGATTCATGATTTTTTTAAGAAATATGTTTTTAGTCGAAATTTCTTGATTATATTTCAAGAAAAATCATTACCTACACCTTATTCTCCTCATTCTGTTATGAAAAAAATCTTTTTATTGCTACTCATTCCCATTTTGTCGAATGCCCAATCTGCTATTTCTAAAAATGATTGGATACAATTATTCAACCAAAAAAATTTAGACGGTTGGCTTGTTAAAATCCGAAATTACCCCCTCAATGATAATTATGGAAATACTTTTCGGGTAAAAGATGGCATGATGCAGGTACGTTATGATACCGATGCTTATAAGAGCTTTGATGAGAGATTTGGGCATATTTTTTATAAAAACAAGTATTCGTACTATAAAATTGCAACTGAATATAGATTCGTAGGGCAACAAGCCAATGACGGCCCTGGTTGGGCAATACGAAACAGCGGAATAATGGTTCATTGCCAAAGTCCAGAAAGTATGGGATTAAACCAAGACTTCCCTATTTCGATTGAGGTGCAATTATTGGGAGGAGATGGCAAAAGCCCAAGAACAAGCTGTAATGTTTGTACTCCTGGTACAAATATCGTTTATGAAAATAAATTAGACAAAAGACATTGTATCAACTCTAATTCTAAGACATACGACGGAGAGCAATGGGTCAGGGCGGAAGTTGTCGTTTTGGGTGATTCGCTGATTCAGCATTATATCAACGGCGAAAAAGTAATAGAATATCGACAACCACAAATTGGCGGAGGCAATGTAAGCGGACATGATGAAAAACTTATGGCAGAAGAAAAACTTCTGAAAGAAGGGTATATCTCGCTTCAAAGTGAGAGCCATCCTATAGATTTTAGAAAAGTAGAATTATTGAATTTATGCGGCTGTACCGACCCCAAAGCAATCAATTACAAGGATTATTTTGTAAAATCGGATAATAGCACTTGTCAATATAAAAAAAATAAAAAATAAAATTTCCAAACAATATTTAGAAAAGCAGACGAATATTTGGGCTGCTTCAACAAACAACTATTTATGAAACCGGTATATAAAGCACACCCTTGGCATGGAATTTCGGCGGGCGAAAATGCTCCCGAACGAGTTACAGTATTTGTGGAGATTGTCCCTTCCGACACCATTAAATACGAGGTAGATAAAGATTCAGGGTATCTTAAAATCGACCGTCCACAAAAATATTCAAACATCATTCCTTCTTTGTACGGATTTATTCCTCAAACTTATTGTGGTGATGAAGTTGCCAAATTGGCTAAAAGTAGAGGGACAGACAAAGTGACTGAAGGAGACGGCGACCCATTGGACATTTGTGTATTGTCGAGCCATCATATCCCTCACGGCGATATATTATTACAAGCCATTCCGATTGGAGGCTTATGCCTGTTGGATAAAGGGGAAGCTGATGATAAAATCATCGCTGTTTTGGTAGATGACCCCATTTATCAAAAATATAGTGATATCAGTGAATTGCCAGAAGCCATCATCACTCGATTGAAACATTATTTTTTGACATACAAGAGTTTGCCAGATGAAAAAAATGCCATCGAAATTTCAAATGTATATGGTAGAGAAGATGCTCAGGAAGTAATCAGAAAATCAATGCTTGATTACAGAGACCTAATTTTTAAGCCTATTTGATTGATATTAATTTTGCTTCTTCCTTTCAAATAGAAGCAAAATTAATCAGTAATTATATTTATTTACAGCAGTGATGTTGAAAACCAGAAAATGAAAAAGTTCAATACAGAAAAACCAGAAAATACCGCTGAAAAAGAGGTAAAAAAAGACAAGAAAACGGCATTTAAGAGAAATGCCCCTGTCACGAGCGAATTTGAAAAGCGAATGGATAAATTCGCCAGAACGGAGTTTGAAAAACTGAAAAACGACAGCAAAGAATCTGAAAAAGGAAAATCAGGGTTTGCTAAAACTCGGAATTTAGCAAACGATGCTCCAAAAAAACCTTCATCAGATAAAAAAGAACGAAGTAATCCATACGAAAGAAAACATGCTTTTTCGAAAGATAATAACAGATTTCAGAAGCATGAAAGTTTTAAACCGAATAAAGAATCGAAAAAAAATAATCGTTCCGAAACTTCTGTTATTCATGCTCCGAATTACGACATCAATAAAATGAAGAAACAGCTTCCTGAAAAAATTCAGAAAAAAGTACTTCTCGAAGAAAAAAATCAGGACAAAAGTGTTCGACTCAATCGGTTTATTTCAAATGCAGGAATTGCTTCTCGCAGAGATGCAGACAAATTGATTGCAGAAGGGCAAATCTCTGTCAATGGAAAAATTATCACAGAAATGGGGCATAAAGTACAGCCAAATGACGTGGTAAAATATGGAAAAAAAATATTAAACAGAGAAAAATTGGTTTATATCTTATTAAATAAACCAAAAGACTTTATCACCACAACCGAAGACCCCAATGAACGGAAAACGGTTATGGATTTGGTAAAAAATGCGTGCGAAGAGCGTGTTTATCCCGTAGGAAGGCTAGATAGAAACACCACGGGTTTGTTGTTATTGACCAATGATGGGGAGTTGGCAGAAAAATTATCTCACCCTTCGAATGAAATTAAAAAAATCTACCAAGTTGAGTTAAACCAACCTATTAGTAGCGAAGATTTTGAAAAAATAAGCAATGGTTTGGAACTTGAAGATGGATTTATCAAGCCCGATGAATTGGCATTAGTCACTTCTGACGCAGAAGTAGTTGGTATCAAAATACACAGCGGAAAAAACAGAATTGTCCGTAGAATATTCGAAAGTCTCGGCTATGAAGTTCTCAAATTGGATAGAACAACCTATGCAGGTTTAGATAAAAAAGACCTTCCAAGAGGAAAATGGCGATATTTGACCGATAAAGAAGTTATTAGGATTAAATTTATGATTTAAAGAAACAAGCCTTGAATTTTTATTCAGGGCTTGTTTGTTTTTTATCTGAATCTATTTACCAAAAAAGATGCCTATCGAAAAACATCATTGCTTTTCTAAATAAAAATAAAATACATTTCTGAGAGATATTTTATATTTTTCAAAAACGTAAGTCATTAGCTATGAGGCAATGATGTGTTTTTTGTGGAATTATTATCGAATGGTTTCGTAATTTTTTCATATTTTTGTTTAAATTTAATAAACTACGTAATGACATTTGAAATAATCAGTGCAGTATTAGCTTATCTGTTGGGTTCGATTCCGACAGCGGTTTGGTATGGTAAAATATTCCATGGGATTGATATTCGAGATTTTGGAAGCGGCAATGCGGGAGCAACCAATTCGTTGAGAACCCTCGGGAAAAAAGCCGGAATTATTGTATTGATTATCGATTTTTTGAAAGGAATGCTTGCCGTTACTTTATTTTCGATGATATACCCTCAAATACAAGAGTGGAGCATTCTGGTCTCAGGTGTTTTGGTGATTTTGGGGCATATTTTTCCTATTTTTGCACAATTTAGAGGAGGGAAAGGAGTGGCTACCGCTATGGGTGTTTTGGTAGGATTAATGCCAATGGCAGCCTTAGGGTGTTTTATTGTTTTTTTGCTAATTGTATTGCTCACAAAATATGTTTCTCTTGGTTCTATTATTGGAGCATTGGCATTTCCTCTTCAAATAACATTTATCTATGCCACAGACAATTATCCATTGATAGTTTTCTCTTGGGTTGTATTTCTAATCCTCACAATCATGCACCGACAAAATATCAAACGCTTGCTTAGTGGAACGGAAAACAAATTGGGAACTAAAAAATAACGAATCTCTTCATCACATAACAAAATCAATTTTATGAATAAGTATATAGAAACCAACAAGGATAGATTTTTGTCGGAATTGTTCGACTTCCTAAGAATTCCTTCTGTCAGTGCAGATACTAAATTCCAAGCTGAAATGTGGCAAGCTGCCGAATATATCAAAACTAAATTGTTGGAAGCGGGTTTAGAAAAAGCAGAGATTTGTCCAACAGCCGGGCATCCGATTGTTTATGCCGAAAAAATGGTAGATGCCTCTTTGCCAACCATATTGGTTTATGGCCACTATGATGTTCAGCCAGCAGACCCATACGAATTGTGGGATTCTCCCCCATTCGAGCCTACTATAAAAGTTACTAAAAACCACCCTGATGGAGCAATTTTTGCTCGTGGCTCTTGCGACGACAAAGGGCAAATTTACATGCACGTCAAGGCAATTGAAATGATGATTGCCGAAGGAAATTTGCCTTGTAATGTCAAGATAATGTTTGAAGGGGAAGAAGAAGTCGGTTCTGAACATTTGGGGATTTTTGTCAAGGAAAACAAAGAAAAATTGGCAGCCGATTTAATTCTGATTTCAGATACCTCGATTATCGCCAATGATATTCCTTCGGTAGAAACTGGGTTGAGGGGGCTTACTTATATGGAAGTAGAAGTAACCGGGCCAAACCGGGATTTGCACTCGGGTGTATATGGAGGAGCTGTGGCAAATCCGATAAATATTCTTTGTCAAATGATTGCTTCTTTGCATGACGAGAAAGGCAAAATTACGGTAAAGGGTTTTTATGAAAAAGTTGCCGAGCTTTCTCTTTCGGAAAGAGAAGCCTTGGAGTCTGCTCCATTTGATTTGGACGAGTATAAAGCAGACTTGACGATTGCAGAAGTAACAGGAGAAGAAGGCTATACCACACGTGAGCGTGCCAGTATCCGCCCAACTCTCGACGTAAACGGTATTTGGGGAGGCTATACAGGAGAGGGGTCAAAAACGGTTCTTCCATCAAAAGCATTTGCCAAAATTTCGATGCGATTAGTTCCTAACCAAGATTGGATTGAAATAGCAGATTTATTTGAACAACATTTCAAAGAAATTGCCCCAAAAACAGTACAAGTCAAAGTCACTAGACACCATGGCGGGCAACCGTACGTCACGCCAATAGAATCGGCAGGATACAAAGCTGCCGTGATGGCAATGGAAGAAGCTTTTGGCAAAAAACCAGTACCTACCAGAGGTGGAGGAAGTATTCCGATTGTTGCCTTGTTTGAGCAAGAATTAGGCTTAAAGTCCATATTATTTGGATTTGGCCTAGACTCAGATGCTCTTCATTCTCCCAACGAACACTACGGCTTGTTTAATTTCTTCAAAGGAATCGAAACCATTCCTTTATTTTATAAATACTATGCCGAATTGAGCAAATAATTAATGATTACAGATTAAGAAAGAATAAATATGTCGCTTGGTTTAGAAAATTTAATGACCGAATCTAGTTCAAACTATGATAATTTAGATAAAATGTCGGTCAAAAGCTTACTCGAAAATATCAACAGAGAAGACAAATCGGTTCCGTTAGCTGTCGAAAAGTGTATTCCTCAAATCGAGGCTCTAATCGAGAAAATTGTGCCTCGTATGCAACAAGGTGGAAGACTTTTTTACATCGGAGCTGGCACAAGCGGAAGATTGGGTATTGTCGATGCCTCCGAATGTCCGCCAACCTTTGGAGTACCTTTTGGTTTGGTAGTCGGCATCATGGCTGGGGGAGATAAAGCCATTCGTAAAGCCGTTGAAAATGCAGAAGATGATATGAATCAAGCTTGGATAGATTTACAAGAGTATGACATTCAGGAGCTAGATACCCTTATTGGCATTGCCGCTTCGGGACGGACTCCTTATGTGGTCGGAGGACTTAGAGAGGCTCGCAAAAATGGACTATTAACTGGCTGTATTGTTTGTAACTCGGGAAGTTCTGTAGCTGCAGAAGCAGAATTGCCAGTTGAAGTCGTGGTAGGACCTGAATTTGTAACCGGAAGTACTCGTATGAAATCGGGTACTGCTCAAAAACTCGTGCTTAATATGATTTCTACAAGTGTTATGATTCAGTTGGGTAGAGTAAAAGGCAATAAAATGGTTGATATGCAACTCACCAATCTGAAATTAGTGGATAGGGGTGTCCGAATGGTGATGAACGAACTAAACATCCCTTATGAAGAGGCAAACGAATTGCTTCAAAGGTATGGGAGTGTCAGAAATGCTGTTGATAATTTTCATTCTAAATAATGTCATTAAAATCATAAATCGGATATGTGGGATTGGTTTTCAATCTATTGGCTGAGTTGGGACACCTTGCGTTCGTTCGTATGGGCAGAAAAACTTTATTTATATTGTATCATCGGCATTCCGGTTTTGTATTTATTACGATGGCTTTTTTATACAAGAGAGCAACAAAAACTTGGATTATCGCTCAGAAAAGCAAAACTTCGTGCAAGTTGGATAAGCTATTTGCGTTTTGTTCAGCCATTATTTTTCTCTCTTGGATTGCTTTGTGTTCTATTATCATTGGCTCGCCCTCAGAGAATTACCGAAAATAAAGAACAATTTTCGGAAGGAATAGATATTATGTTGGCAATGGATATTTCTGAATCAATGCTCGAGAAAGACCTCTCTCCCAACAGATTAGAAGCTGCCAAAAGCGTTGCTCGGGAGTTTATTAAAGGGCGATTTCACGATAGAATCGGGCTGGTGGTCTTTGCTGGTGATGCTTTTGCCATTAGTCCACTTACAACTGATTATGAAAGTCTTTATTATTATTTAGACCAACTGAATAGCTCCCTCATCAAAACATCAGGCACAGCCATCGGAAGTGCTTTGGCATCTTGTATCAATCGCCTTCGTGAAATAAATAGCAATAGTAAAGTAGCTATATTACTCAGTGACGGAGACAATACCGCAGGAGCTTTAGACCCTTTGGCAGCTGCAGACTTGGCAAAGTCTTTTGGAATAAAAGTCTATACCATTGCCGTTGGAAGCAAATCCTCTACAATGAAAATTGATGAAGGAACTCTTCGGGCCATTGCACATGAAGGAAATGGGCATTTTTTTAGAGCAACCGACAACCAAACATTGAAAAAAATCTTCAACCAAATCAATCGTTTGGAAAAAATCAAAATGAAAGCAAACATTTATCGAAATGTAGAAGATTTCTATTATATATATCTCAATTGGGCGGTCGTATTTATCCTAACAGCCTTATTTTTTAAAAATACTTTTATCGGCAATATTTTGGAAGATTGATTGTTTTCTCCAAATACTGTCTCAAACAAAGCAACTCCTCATAGAAAAATGAAAACAAAAGGAAATATCAAAAATAAAATCAACATTGTTACTTTGGGCTGCTCGAAAAACCTCGTTGATTCTGAAGTACTTTATACTCAATTAAAAGGAAACGGTCTGAAAGTCGAGCATGAATCCAAAAAAGATGATGCCAATATTGTCATTATTAATACTTGTGGATTTATCGATAATGCCAAACAAGAGTCTGTTGATACTATTTTAAGATATGTCGATGCCAAAGACGCTGGCATTGTTGATAAAGTATATGTAACAGGCTGTTTGTCGCATCGCTATAAAGATGAATTGGCTGTTGAAATTCCTGCCGTAGATGCTTGGTTTGGAACAAATGAATTGCCTCGAATGTTGAAAACTTTAAAAGCAGATTATAAACAAGAGCTTGTTGGCGAAAGACTTCTGACAACTCCTGCCCATTTTGCGTATCTCAAAATTGCAGAAGGATGCGACAGACCTTGTAGCTTTTGTGCCATTCCACTGATGCGTGGCGGACATAGAAGCCAACCCATGGAGGAGTTGGTGCTACAAGCCAAAAATCTTGCAAAAAAAGGAACAAAAGAACTAATTTTGATTGCTCAAGATTTGACTTATTATGGATTAGATATTTACAAAAAACGTAATCTTGCAGAGCTTTTGGATAAATTGTCTGATGTAGAAGGAATCGACTGGATTCGTTTGCAATACGCTTATCCTTCTGGATTTCCGATGGATATTTTAGATGTAATGAAAAATCGCTCGAATATCTGTAAATATATCGACATGCCCTTGCAACATGGTTCTTCCGAAATCTTGAAAATCATGCGTAGAGGTATTGACAGACCAAAAACCGAAGCATTAATTGAAAGCATTCGAGAGAAAATACCAGATATTGCTATTCGAACAACCCTCATCGCTGGGCATCCTGGAGAAACAGAGGCTCACTTTGAAGAAATGTACCACTTTGTAGAAAAAATGAAGTTTGACCGATTAGGAATTTTTCAGTATTCGCACGAAGATGATACTCATTCGTTTAGCATGGCCGATGATGTGCCTGCCGAAGTAAAACAAGAACGTGCCGACATTATCATGGAGCTTCAGCAAGGAATTTCTTCCGAATTGAACCAAACAAAAGTCGGAAAGACATTCAAGGTTCTTTTTGATAGAAAAGAAGGAGGCTATTTTATCGGAAGAACCGAATATGACTCGCCAGAAGTAGATAATGAGGTTTTGATATCTGCCGAACAATACGTAAGAATCGGGGATTTTGCCCATGTTAAAATCAATCAAGCAGAAGAATTTGATTTATTTGGAAGCTTAGTGTAAATGAATAGCCATTATCAACCATTCATCACACAAAACATTGAATACCATGATACTGAAGGAAACTTTTTTTGAATTGGCTGCTCGATACTCGAAAAACGAAGAGCTGAAAAAAACACTCTGGGCAGAAATCGAGAGGAATTACTCCGAAAAAACTCGATTTTATCATACTTTGGCTCATTTGAGCCAGGTTATCTTTATTTTGAACCAAGTAAAAGCGAACATCAAAGACTGGGAAACTACCCTTTGGGCGACCTTTTATCACGACATTATTTATAAAGTATCATCCGATAAAAATGAAGAAAAAAGTGCAGATTTTGCCCGTTTGCACTTAAGCCAACTCGCAGTGCCTGAGGCAAAAATACAGAAATGCGTAGCGATGATTTTGGCAAGTAAAGAACATGCCCCTACTGACGACAATGATACTGCCTATTTTTTAGACGCAGACTTATCGATTCTCGGTCAATCTGCAGATGTTTATTTGGCATATACCAAGAAAATAAAGCAAGAGACAGGCTTGATACCCAATTTTTTATATAAAATCGGGCGTAAGAAAATATTGAAAAAATTCTTACTTCGAAGCAGCATCTATCAAACACATTTTTTCAAAGAGCGTTTTGAAGAAATTGCTCAAAAAAATATTTTTGATGAAATGCGAAGCATGTAAGTATAAAAATTGGGGTGATTTTGATTTTCACCCCAATTTTTAATTTATCCTTCAACAGTTTCTTTCCTCAACGCCTCTCTCAAAACCTGTTGAAGTAGTTTTTCATTTTGTGATTCACTTTGTTTGATGCTTGCTTCCAACTCATTGCAATACTGCATTAGTTCATCTTATTTTTGAACGATGCGGTTTTGTTCGGCTAATGGGGGAAGTGGAATTAATATTGATTCACATTTGGTTTTGTTGATATACTTTATTGTTGTTTGTATTGCCTCTTTTTCAATTAATTTAGAAAAGTATTTTACAGCATAACATAAATACATTGGTTCAACATCACAATATGGAACAAAACAATGCAATTGCTGATTTGCTACAATTTCTTTTTCAACTAGGCAAACTAAATCAAATTGACCTACACAGCTCATAATTACACTGCCAATTGGCATTACTCTGCAATTATATTTTTTCACTTCTTCTCTCGAAAGACCAATTCCTGTTAAATTATAGTTCAGTGTATAATTATCATCAGAAAAATTTGCTTGAGTTATCCAATTAATATCACCTGTGAAAGTTAGAGGTTTATCTCTATTTGGAACTATAGAGGTAGTGAGTTCTCCAATTTTACACCACACCCAATTTTCAGGTATTTCAAAAGGAATTTCTTCGGAT
>JACCDQ011576644.1_pt1 | contig 33300 bp, 23 predicted proteins | sample 7446031 | NCBI WGS metagenome assembly JACCDQ01 (sample SAMN15323442, study PRJNA562643) | freshwater metagenome | isolation source: river surface water | place: USA:Blue River Watershed | collected 2017-08-17 | reverse complement strand
GGTTTTTTTATGCCTATCTTTGCGGCATGTCAGATTTACTGAATAAGTTAGAAGCCATTCATTTTCGCTTCATTGAAGTCGGCAAAATGATCACAGACCCCGATATCATCTCGGATATGAGTCGGTACGTCAAACTCAATAAAGAATACCGCGACCTCGAGGTACTGGACGAAGTCTATCTGCGGTTCAAACTTTTGCTCGGCAATCTTCAGAGTGCCAAAGCCTTGCTCGAAGAAGAGCAGGACCCAGAAATGCGCGAAATGGCCAAGGCAGAGATAGACGAGCTCGAGCAAGCGCGCCCTATCTTAGAGGAAGAAATTAAATTGTTATTGATTCCCAAAGACCCCGAAGACGATAAAAATGCGATCATTGAATTGCGCGCAGGTACGGGCGGAGACGAAGCTTGTATTTTTGTGGAAGACATCTACCGCATGTACACCATGTATTTTAAAGCCATGGGCTGGAGCGTAGATCTACTGAACTCTTCTGAAGGTTCTGTCAAAGGCTATAAAGAAATTTCCATGGAAATTACAGGTACTGGTATTTATGGTTCCTTGAAATTTGAGTCGGGCGTTCACCGCGTGCAGCGTGTACCAGAAACGGAATCGCAGGGCCGTGTGCACACCTCTGCCATTACAGTTGCCGTTTTGCCAGAAGCAGAAGAGGTCGATTTTGAGCTCGACATGAATGATGTTCGAAAAGATACCTTCCGTGCCTCTGGTGCCGGTGGGCAGCACATTAACAAAACAGAGTCGGCAATCCGCCTTACGCACATTCCAACAGGTGTGGTCGTTGAGTGTCAAGATGGCCGCTCTCAACATAAAAACTTAGAAAAAGCTATTTCTGTATTGCGTTCGCGCTTGTATCAACAAGAACTAGATCGCATCCATAACGAGCGCGCAGCCCAAAGAAAAACTCTTGTTTCTACCGGAGACCGCTCTGCTAAAATTCGTACTTACAATTACCCGCAGGGCCGCATCACCGACCACCGCATCAACAAAACTATGTACAACCTTAGTGCGTTTATGAATGGCGATGTCCAGGAAATGCTAGACGCTCTCAAAATGGCCGAAAACGCCGAAAAATTAAAAGGAGAAACCGCATGACCAAAGCCGCACTCATTGAGCAAATCAAGCTCAAAGAAAGTTTTTTATGTGTTGGACTAGATCCAGATCTGGCCAAAATACCGACTCATTTACTGCACACAGAGGATCCCCTTTTTGAATTTTGCAAGGCTATTATAGATGCCACACATCCATATGCTGTTGCGTTTAAGCCCAATACAGCATTTTTTGAGTGCCACGGCGCTGCAGGTTGGGAAGCGTTGCGCAAAACGATTGCGTATATTCCCAAAGAATGTTTGGTGATCGCTGATGCCAAACGCGGTGATATCGGCAATACCTCCTCTTATTATGCCCAAACTTTTTTTGAGCACATGCAAGCAGATGCCCTAACGGTTGCCCCTTATATGGGCTCCGATTCTGTGCAACCCTTCTTGCAATTTGAAAATAAATGGGTCATTTTACTCGCCCTAACTTCTAATGAAGGTGCAAAAGATTTCCAATTAATGGAATCGAATGGTAAAGCGCTATTCGAAACCGTTTTAGAAAAATCGGCGAAGTGGGGAACTCCAGAAAACATGATGTATGTAGTGGGTGCCACACGTGCAGAAGATATTGCCAGAGTTCGTGCCTTGGCACCTGATTACTTCTTTTTAGTTCCGGGCGTTGGCGCCCAAGGAGGAGACTTAGATACGGTTGTCAAATATGGCGCAAATGCGCAGTGCGGTTTACTCGTCAATTCGTCACGAGCTATAATCTATGCAAGTAAGGGCGAAGATTTTGCAGTTGCTGCAAAAGAAGAAGCGCTGAAAATGCAAGCTCAAATGGCCGTGCACGTTCAGCGCTTCAATTGGTAAAGAATGGAGGTTTAGCGCGTTGCTAAATCTGCATTTTGTGTTGTTTGCTCAAGATTTCCGTAAGCATCGCAGCTTGCTTTGCGACCAGCGCCACATGAAGCTAATACAAGTAATGTAGCGAATGCCGCGAGGATAAGTGTAGATTTTGTTTTCATGGTGTGTTTGATTTGTTGTTGCTGCGTTTAACGGCGTATGTGCTACAAAGTTACAATTTTTGAAAAATTAGCGCGTTAATTCTTCAATCTTAAAGAATGCAGGTTGTTGTGAAGTTGATATTTTTAGTGGGTTGGTTGCTTCAGTGCTATGCGCAGCAGCCTACTTTCTCCATAGACCCGCTCCAACAGCCACTGCCTAAGGCATTTTCTTTTGTGCAATTTGATACCGCTGTAAAATACAATCTCGTCAGTTGGCAGAAACAAACGAATGAGTGGCAAGCCAAAGCGCTGGAAGCCGGATATTTTCTTTTCGCAACCGCACCTACAAAACAAACCGATTCTGTTGCTTATTTTCAAATCGTTCCCGGACCTTTTTTTGATGGCATTGCGTTGCGGACCCATGGCAACACATCAGGTGTATTTGAATGGATTGGAGCAAAAGAACTGCAGCAAATGGTGCAGGATTCCTTGAACTTGTTGCTCAATAACGGGTATCCTTTTGCTCAAGTTCAATTGCAGTTTAGTTCAGGTGCCCAACCTTCGCTCGAACTATTTACCATTAAGGGCCCCGAAGTGCGGTGGGGGCAGATTCAAGTGAAGCCTGAGGGCATCATCCAAGAAAAGGTACTTGCTAACCTCTTGCAACTTCATACAGGTGCTCTTTTTAGCGAAGCAAAACTCCTGCAAGCGCAAAACCAACTCGCCGGCAGGCTGCCCTTTAAGTTATTGCGCGCGCCAGAATGGGCGTATACAGATGAGCGCGCAGATCTCTATTTTTTTCTCGAAAGAGTTAAAATGAGTTCTGCAACGGGCATCATTGGTCTGCAACAAAATCCAACCAATCAAAAGTCGGCATTGGTGGGTGAATTCAATTTACAGCTTCAAAATACCTTTCAGAAAAATGAAAAGTTTTTGTTGCACTGGCGCAGTATTGCACCCCAAACTCAAATGCTTAAAAGTTCACTCAGTTGGCCCTATATCGGGGGGTCTCCCTACGGTTTAAGCTCAGGTTTTACGCTCTATCGTCGAGATACCTCCTTCTTGGAAGTCAAGGGAAATTTCGGCCTAACTTATCTCTTTTCAAACAATTGGCAACTCCTTGCTCAACTCGATTTTTGGCGCTCAAATACGCTACTCTCCTCAGCTTCTATAAATAATTTGGTGGATTTCAGCACGCTTTCCTACGGCGTTGGCCTGCAGCGACAACAGCTTGATTTTTTGCCTAATCCGAGAAAGGGTATGCAGCTCAAGGCCCTGTATCTTGTTGGCAACAAAAAGGTAGAGGCGACGCAACTCACCTGGAGAGTGGAGTTGACTCAGCGCTATTTTGTGCCGCTATCCAAGCGCCAGGTCTTGTGCTTGAGTCAAGAATTTGACCATATTCAGGCCGCAAATCTCTACGCCAATGAGCTCTATCGCTTTGGTGGTTTAGAGCGCATGCGCGGTTTTGACGAAGAAGCTTTTTTTGCATCAACAATTGTTTTTGCAGGATTAGAATATCGTTTTTTACTCGACGAGTTTGCTCATTTTTTAGTTTTTTCGGATTGGTCTTGGCTTGAAAACAAAGTACTCAATAATACTCAAACTACAGTTTATGCACTTGGTTTGGGTTTGGTGCTGGGTTCCGACAATGGCCAGTTCAAGTTGAGTTATGGTCTAGGTGCAGCCTTAGGTCAAGGCCTGCAATTGAATACGGGCAAACTACACGTGGGCTATATTTCCTATTTTTAGCCCATGAAAATTGTATTTGCAAGTCACAATCAAAAGAAAGCCGAAGAAATTAGATCGGTTCTACCTGAAGGTATGTCGCTACTTACGCTTCATGATCTCGAACTTCAAGAAGAAATCCCAGAAAATGAAGCAACTATTGAAGGCAATTCTGCCTTTAAAGCAAATTGGGTTTTGGAGCGTTTTGGCTTGCCATGTTTTGCCGACGACACGGGTTTGGAGGTTTTGGCTTTAAACGGCGCTCCAGGCGTGCACTCTGCGCGTTTTGCGGGCCTTGAACACAACGACGAAGCCAACATGAACAAACTTTTGGCAGCACTCCATGAGGCCACTGATCGGCGCGCGCAGTTCAAGACGGTAATGACGTATTGCGATGGCAAGGTACAAGAGCAGTTTACGGGTGTGGTCAAGGGCGTGATTGCAACTGAAAAATCAGGAAGCGAAGGTTTTGGTTACGACCCGATATTCATACCTGAAGAGCAAGCGCTGACCTTTGCACAAATGCAACTATCTCAGAAAAACTTGTTTAGCCATAGGGCCAGAGCAATGGCGCAGTTTCTCGAATTCCTGAAGGCAAAGGCTTTTTAAGCTTCGATCAAGATCGCAACAGACTGCACATCTCCATTAATTGGAGGACACAACTTAGTGATTTTGACTTGTAGTGAAAGGATGCCATTTAACTCACTTTTGCAGCGGTCAATAATGCGCTGGCCGACATGCTCTATGAGTTTGGAGCGAATCGCCATTTCTTCTGTCACGATGCGGTTGACCTCCACGTAATCTATGGTGTCTGAAAGGGTGTCGTGTGCGGCAGCTTTACTGAAATCGGTATGGAGTTCGATATCGACAATATAATGTCCACCGATGCGACCTTCTTCAGGCAAACAGCCATGGTAGGCATAGCATTGGATACCGCTAACGAAGATTTTATGCTTCATGAAGAATTTTTTCTACCGCAGCCAAGCCGAGCGCTATGCGCGCAAGAACTTCTTCTTTTCCGAGGAATTCTGAAATTTCGAACATGCCAGGACCCGCGCCAACACCCGTAAGCACTAGGCGATACGGAAGAAGTACAGCACCAATACCAAGTTGTTTTTCTGCCAAGAAATTTTTGAATGAAACTTCAATATTTTGTGCAGAAAAGTCAGTGAGGCTACTGACGATAGTTTGCCATTCTTGAATATATGCTGCCGTTTCCGGCTTCCATTTTTTGCGAATGGTTTCGGCATCAAATGCAGTTGGGCGCCCAAAGAGGTATGCACCATCGGTAAGAATATCTTCGGCAAAAGTAGCGCGCTCTTTCATGAGGTGACAAACTTGTTCGAGGGCAGCATCGGTTAAATCGATGGTTTTGATTTGACGGAGTTGCTGAGCAATTACTGAATTGGCTTGTGCACGCAAGTACGTTTGCTGGAACCATTTGGTTTTTTCTGGGTCAAACTTGGCTCCGGCCTTACTCACGCGCTCTAGTGAAAAGGCTTCTACTAGCTCGTCTAGGGTAAAAATTTCTTGGGTGGTACCGGGGTTCCAGCCTAAAAGTGCGAGCATATTGATAAACGCACCTGGTAGGTAACCGTTTTCGCGGTAGCCAGAGTAGAGCTCGCCTTCTGCGGTAGTCCAGTTGGTCGGGAACACAGGGAATCCGAGGCGGTCGCCATCGCGTTTGGAGAGTTTGCCATTGCCATCTGGGCGCAATAAGAGCGGAAGATGCGCAAATTGAGGGCAATCCCAGCCGAAAGCTTCATAGAGCATCACGTGTAAAGGAGCAGAAGGCAACCATTCTTCACCGCGAATGACGTGGCTAATTTCCATTGTGTGGTCGTCGACGATATTGGCCAAGTGATACGTTGGCATGCCGTCACTTTTGAATAATACTTTGTCGTCTAGGTTGTTGGTATTGACCACAACCCAACCGCGAATGAGGTCGTGAAAGCGGATGTCGCGATTGCGCGGCATTTTCATGCGGATCACGTAAGGCTCACCTGCAGCGAGTAGTTGCTCCACTTCAGATTGAGGAAGCGTTAGCGAGTTGCGCATGCTGCTGCGGGTCACGCTGTTGTATTGCCAATTGGGCATGCCCATAGTTTTGGCTTGGTCGCGCATGCGGTCGAGGTCTTCGGCGCTGTCAAAGGCGTAATACGCTTTGTCTTCGGCGATGAGTTGCTCGGCGTAAGGCTTGTACATTTCTTTGCGTTCAGACTGCACGTATGGGCCGTAGTTGCCACCCAAGCCCGGGCCTTCTGTGGGCATAATGCCGCACCAAGCCATTGCATCCATGATGTAGTCTTGCGCGCCAGGCACAAAGCGGGTTTGATCGGTATCTTCGATGCGGATCAGAAAGGTGCCGTTGTGTTTTTTAGCAAAAAGATAATTGTAAAGAGCGGTGCGCACACCTCCCATATGGAGCGGGCCAGTAGGTGAGGGGGCAAAGCGGACGCGAACGGGTACTGAAGACATAATATTTTTTCTAGACTGCAAAGATAGTGATTTGAAAAAGAATCAAGTTAGGAATTGACTTCTATCATGTTTAGAAACGAGAATATGAAGGAGCTTTGTATCAAAACAAGCATCATGACAACGAAATCATTCATTTACGACCAACATCTTGAAAATCAAGATTGGCTCAAGAGATTAGACTTCTACAAAGAAGAACTCACCATATTAAAAGAGCGACTTGAAGAAGTTACTTCAAAGAATACGCAGCCCGATTTTTTGAAATTAGTGGAGCATTTTCAGAATCAGTTTATCATTCAACGCAATCATATTGACGAACTGGCACATCAAATCAAGGCCAATGAGCATACTTTAGTGAAGGAGATTGAGCAAAATCCGATAGCTGTGGACCACAGAAAAGTCGATAGCCATGAAGCTGAAACTGATTTTATGGACTTTTTTGAAAAGAATTTCGCAACGCTCAGAGCGGAGTTCAATCAATTTCTAGCCAAGTGGATGTAATTCCTACAGTTTGTTTCTAACAAAAAGATGCCTTTTTTATAAAATAATCTTTTGCGTTTTTCCGAAAGTATTTTTTAGAAAATAGAGCCCACTCGGAAAGTCATTTGTTGCGATTTTATTTTCGCCTTTTTGAAGCGTCAATATTTTTTGAACTTGACCGACTGAATTGAGGAGTTCGAGTTGCAGCACTTGTGTACTTTCAATGTACAGTATGTTGGCATCTTGGCCCTTTAAACGCCAAGCGTTGGGCTGTAGTGTTGTGAGACCAACACCTCCGTCCAGATTGATTTTGACAACGTAATCAAGTACACTGGCACAAGAGTCGTCATAGATGGCGTAGTTGACCAAACCTCTTGTGATGTCGTCATAACCATCTAGGATAAGGTTTTCGATATATGTTGAGTCTTGTGAGCAAAAGCAGTTGGCATTGACTTGAAAGTTTTTGTCGGTAAGATTCTGAAGATTGTAATCGGTGTTATAGCAAATGGTATTGTTTTCGATGAGTGTGGAATTTGGGCTGTAGGCCAAGACTGCCACACCAACGCCGTTATTGGTGATGATATTATTGGTCAGGGTGCTGGCGTCGCCTAAGCGCACTGCTAGGGTATTGCTGTCAAAAGTGCAGTTGGTAATGTTGGCACCACCTGTGTTGTCTATTGCGACGCCATTTCCTTCGAAATAACAATTTTGAATGGTGTGGCCATAAGCTTCGGCAAAACCAAAATCGTTGTCAATAAATTGGCAATTGCTGACCGTTCCAGGTGATCCGACAATATTGTTGCCGTTACCTTCGAACAAACAATTATTCACATTGATGTTGTTTGACCATGTAAAAGAGCAAAAGTTGTTGATGAACTGACAATTTTCAGCTGTGAGTGTGCCGTACAAAATTTGTGCGGCTTGCCCAATGCCATTGTTTTCGAACAAGCATCCGGTATAAGACATGTCTGCATTGAGTTGGATGCTGTAGTTGTTGTTTTTGAATTGGCAGTTGGTCCAGTTGTAGCTTACACCTGGCTGGGCAATGTCATTGGCTATACCGTAAAAGCTATCCTTCAAATGAAAACGGTCCATTTGAACGTTGCCACCTTGCGACCCTTTGATATTGATGCCGTACCATGTTTGCTGGCCCAAAATGCTCGCATCGGTTGTTTTGAAAATGATGGGTGCCGCATCTGTACCAACAGCGACAAGCGTACCTCTTACTTCTAAGTAGCGCAAGTTGCCTGTATTAAAAGAGTAGTCTGGCGTCACGCGAATCTCTACACCGGGTTCAATAGTGAGTGTAACTCCGGGAAAAATAACCATTGAACCCGTCATCAGATAGGGGCTACCTGCAGCACTCCAAGTTGTATTTTGGTAGATGCCGCCAGAAACGGTGGTTTGGGAGAACAATGAGCTGCTCAGTGCTACAACGAGAAAGGAGATAAATATGCGGAACATAACTTGGGTTTGTGAAGAAAAACAACCAGTCATTGGTTATGTTCGCTATTTATTTAGTTTTTGAAGTAAATAAAATTTATGATCTAACTCAATTTTATTAATGAAATCGGTTTGGACTTTTAACGGATTGTTTTTTGCTGAAAGTTGAAACGATGGGTGCTGACTTCAATAGCGCCGAGTCTTACGCCAGCCCAACCAACCTGATGGATCCAAACGTCTTGACCTGCCGTGTTCGTGACTTTTGTAGGCGCATCCATAAATGTGTGGGTGTGTCCGCCCAAGATGAGGTCGATGCCAGGAATTTTCTCGGCAAGAAGCAAATCGCTGGGTTTAGTTGGGTCTTCGTACTGATAACCCAAATGCGACAGACAAATGATCAAATTACAGTCTTGTTGCTGCAAAACTTGGATAACTTCGGTAGCGCTTTGGTATGGATCCTTCATACGAATGCCATCAAAATTACTGGCGTGTACAAGTCCATTTAAATCAACGCCTAAACCAAATATACCGACTTTGTATGGTCCTTTTTGAATGATTTGATAGGGTTGAACCACTGCTGCCATTGCGGTTTGTCCGAAGTCATAATTGGCATTCACGAACTTGAAATTGGCATATTGTTGCGCGTTCATGAAGCCTGCCACCCCGATGTCAAAATCATGGTTACCAAGGGTAACCACATCATAGGCCAACTGACTCATGAGTTTCATTTCCAAAACACCATGAAAGCGATTGAAATAAGGAGTTCCTTGAAAGAAATCGCCGGCATCGAGCAATAAAACATGCTCATGTTGTTGTCTGTATTGAGCGATTAAATTTGCCCGCGCAACGATTCCACCCTGATTGGGGTATTTGTTGTGATTGGCAGGTAGCGGATCGATCTGGGAATGCGTGTCGTTGGTATGCAGAATGAGGAGTTGCGGCTTGTTTTTTTTTGGCGCCAATGCAATCAACCACTTTGGTGCCATTAAACCAAAGTAGAGGATGCCAAATTTTTGAAAAAGTGTTCTTCGGGTAATACTCATTTGATATACCTGGGTTGTGCGTCGAGTTTTAATACGCCTTGTGTTTTTGCTACTTCGATGAATATTTCACGCAGTAATATCGTTGTATCTTCTTTTTCAAGACCTAGAAAAAAACTCATTTGATCGCCGCCATTGGCTAGAAAATTGGAGGTCAGTACCCAAATGTATTGATGACTTTTAGTCAAACTCGGTATCTGTAAGCGCCCGTTTTCAAAAGAGCAATTGGCAAGAGGTTCTCCACCACTTTTTGAAAGGTACTTCTCTATATCGGCAATTTTGTCAACGGGTAGATGAATCCAAACAAGCCGATTGTCAAAAGGCATTAATTTATAGAAGTCAGCGAGGGTCAATGGGCCTGCGCCAAACGAGCTGCGCAAGCCACCTGTATTGAGCAAGCAGATCACCGGCTCACTCATGCGTTTGTTGGCGGTTTGTGAACTCAAAACAGCATCGGCGCACCAATTCATTAGGTTCGAAGATGGACGACTCAAAACAAGGGCTTGAGGAGCCGTAGCAACAAGTGCGTCAAATTCCGCGTGCAGCGTATCTTGGTAGGGCTTTAAGGTTTTATCTAAGTTGTAGTGCTGAGCTTCTAGCCCTTTAGCTGTCGGTAGCTCTTGAACGCGCAGTGCTTGTATTTGGTATGTAGGTGTAAAACGAGCAGAGCAAGCCATTAGGCTTGCTCCGATCATGATATACCAAAAATATTTAGTCATTATTCGATCACAAACTCGCGTTTGACTTGACCATATTGGGTCTCGACGGTAATGAAGTAGACGCCTGACTTGAATGAGTTAATTGGCAAGGCCAAAACAGGAACTTGTAGGTTTTGGTTGCTGCTTACTTGGCGGCCTTGGATATCGTGTATTTGGTAGCCAATGATGTCAAGACCATTTACTTGTGCATAAAGTGTTTGAGATGCAGGAACCGGGAACACAGAGAAATTTTGTTCGAGTTTCTCGGAAAGACCCATGTCACATGCTAAATAACTCATGTTCGAAAAGTTGATGTGGCATGCAAAGTATGTTGAATCGATAAATGGATTGCGGTTACCTTGAAGCACAGCAGCATATTCATGGCGTGCGATTTCGTAGTTGTCTGGAGCGTCAGCAAAGTGCCAAGTTTTGAGTGACTCTTGGCTTTGGTTAGCCGGAAGCTGCCAAGTGTTGCCACCCTGTCCGTTGTAGCAAGTTGCCATATAGAAAATTGAACGCGCTGCGTTACCTTTTTGCTCTGGGCGTGGTTCGTAAACCAATTGGTTGCCGCTATAACCAACGCGACCTTCTAAATAAGTAAAGACGACGTTGCCATCGATATCCATTAAAGGAAGGTTACTGCGCGGTGTATTGGCTTGTTGAAGGTTGGTAGGCCAGAGGTTGTGTTGGTCGTTGTATTCTTTTTGTTCTGGGTTATCGCAAGGGTAAGTAGGCATCCAAGAATGGCAATAAGAGTGTTCACGTGAATAACCAACAGCCGTCCAGGTAAATGGATCTGTGAAAACTTTGCGTTCGCCAGAGTAAACACACTCTACATACGATTGACCATTGGTGGTATCGCGTACCTCGTATTGGTTCATCATGGTAGTGAGGTAGTTGTAGTAAGTAATGGATGTGTGCGGATTGATAAGTGCACTCAAGTCAGTCAAAAATGAGGTAGATGCAGAATTGATACCATTATAGTAATTGCCTACCTGACTTCCCGTACTGGTTACATTGCCCGTTGCAGGATTCATTGTGCGGTAATTTTCATATCCAGCAGGGCCATTGAAAGCATAAACGGCAAAATGGTAAGTTGTGTTGGCTTCAATATGGCGAGGGGTAAAACCTGTGCCTGAACCAATGTAAGCAACTTTGGCATTGCCAATAACATCACCGCGCTTGTAGCTTGTACCGTCGATTGGTAAACCGGCTACTGCACTTCCTTGTCTCCACAATACGATGTATTTTTCAGCACTTACTGCTGTGTATGCACCTGAAAGTGAATAGGGTTTAATGGTAGGGAAAGTGAGTCCGGAAGGGTTTGCTGCAGGCTCAGTAGCCAAGTTGTTGGTGCCGATACCATATAGGTTAATGATGTATGGATTTTCATCGGTGTCGTCGTTGGCGATAGAAAGGGTAGCTAAACGCGAACCTGTTCCAGCAGGAGCAAAATTCAATGTAACGTTTTGGCTGCTTGTGCCGCCTACAACTACATTTGCATTACAGCTGTAGTCTGAAGCGTTTGTGCCACTAAGCGTTGCTCCGGAAACCGTTAAGTTTTGGACACCGTAGTTTTCGATAGTGATGGTGGTAGCAGCAGTGTTGCCAACGACATAAGTATCGCCAGAAAGGACGCTGTTGCCATTGATTTTGATGTTGATTTCTCTTGCAGGAGCTACGTAAGCAAAGATGTCTTGTGTGCTGCGCGGGATCAATTGATAGTTGGCATTGAATTGACCTAAGAGTCCAATAATACTGATAGGGCCGGTAGGAATTGCAGCGCCATCGATGTTGGTACTGCCATTGATACGGACATCAAAAGTATTGGCGCCATCAAAGATTTGAACTGTGCTGTTTCCTGTTGCAAAATTTCCAGTTTGAACAAAAGTCACGTTGTCAAAACGCACCAATTGACCTTCGAGGCTTTCACTTGCACTCGGGATAGGAATGATAAGTGCAGCGGGTTGAACCACAGCTTGTCCGTGGTTGGTGAAGCTATTTGTTGGAGAAAGCTCCAAAAGGCCACTGAATTCAAATAATACACCTGTTGCTGTGATGGAGTCTCCCTTTTGAACGGTGTTGAGGGTGGTGCCATAACAAGCGATACCTGCTGTTCCGTCTTGAATGTAACGAATTGGGCCGAGTTCGCTGCCGTTGGTCACGACACCTGAAACTGTAACAGTTTGGCCAATACCTAAATTGCGCACTTGAGCAATTGATTGAGCAAACGCTTGTTGCCCAATGACTAAGATCGCTAGATTGAATAGTAATTTTTTCATAGTTAGAATTGTATTGCGAGATTGATATTGAAGCGCAAGCCTTGGCCAAACATGACCGTTGCAGAGCGCGCATCGAATTGATCATAAATGCCATTTGCGTTGTTGGTGGCATCTGAGATAAAAGAGGTGTTCAGGAGATTGGTGATGGCGCCGCCTACGCTAAATTGTTTGTAGCGGTAGCCAGCAAAAAGATTCACAAGTGAATAAGAAGGAATTTTCCAGGAGTCGCGACCACCGTTGGCACCTTGTAAAGAGAAGGGGTCAAAATTGGCGTAATAGCGGTCAAAGAATTGACCTTGTAATTTGATGTAACCATTTTTAATAGGTTCGTAGCGCAAAGAAGCAGCCATGGCGGTTTGGGCAGCATCGCCAACGTGTACCCCTTGTGCATCAAAAGTAAATTCAAGAGAATCGTATTGCGGAATGAATACGGTTTTGCTCGAATTCCAAATCCAGTTGCCCACCGAGAACATGAAATCAAAGGAGAGTTTAGGGGATATTTCCCAAGCCACATCGATTTCTTGCCCCATGTGAATGGCATCCATGCCATTGATGTTCACGCGGATAAATTCAGTGGGGTCGTTAGGGTCTGGAACGGCTACACCATATGGAAAAGGTTTGTTTTTCCAGTTGGTAAAATAGGCATTGTAGTTGACACCAAAATGTTTGTTGGCGTAGTGGTAACCACCTTCAACAGCGTAAATGATTTCGTTCACGATTTCGCCAAAAAAACTGTTGGTATTGTTGTCGATGACGTTAGAAAATTGAGGCGTGCGGTTGAGGTAGCCTAAATTGAAATAGACATCGTTGAACTTATTGATTTTGTAGCCCAAACCACCTTTGACCGTGACGCCCGGGATGTATTTCCAGTCTGTGGCAAAGTATTCTAATCCGGCCGAACCTGCGTGATACGTTTGGCCATTGTATTGAATGGTGTCGAGTGCGCCGATGCGCAATACGGTATCACCGAGGTCGAGCACTTTGCGTTGAAAGTAATCGATGCCTTTGTAACCGTTTAGAATACCTGATACATTTGCAAACCAATTGATGCGCTCGCCGCTGTGTTCTACTTGGCCAAAAACGCCTGCGTAGCTAACGATACCATTGCGGTCTGCATTGAATGCGTTTTTGGCAATTTTATCACCAACGCGTTGCATGGGATCTGCATCGTTGAAATTGGCAGTACTTACAAAATAATCGGCACCCAACAGATTGGTGATTGTTTGGTAGTGTCTTCCTTGGTAATAACGGTAGTCTAAACCACCAGAAAAAGAGGTTGTCTTTGAATAGGTGTAGTTGAATTGACCGAGGTACCCTAACCAAAAGTGATTGTTCATACTAGCCAATAAAATTTGACTCGCTTTGATTTCTGTAGGTGAATAAATAGGGTCAATATTTGGAGTGCCAAAGAGGGAGTTGACTTGGTTTTCAGTGACCATTTGGTCCCAATCAATAGCTGCATTGCTGTCGCGGAGAATTGCAGAGGAGTTGAAAATGCTGGTTCCGCCACCGTGACCGATGGAAAGATATGCAAGGTTGGAGATGTCTAGCTTGTCATTGACCGTCCAGAAATCTTTGAGCGTTACTTGCGGCTTGTTGTAAAAGTTTTGTCTTTCATTGAGGACCTCTTGTTGGCCATCTTTGTTGGTGATATAGCCCCAATGTTGGTTGTAACGAATGCCCATGTCATTGAGAATGAGGGTGGAGTCATAGGCAACACCTAATTCTTGAGAGCGATTGGCATCCCAATATTGAATGCTTTGGTTGTAAGAGCGCTGGCCATGCTTTTGAGGCGCAGCAAAGGCAGAAAGGGTGAGGAGGTGTTTGTCGAGGCGTTTAGAAATTTTGGTGTAGCCAAAAAATCCTTGTGTGGGTGTGCCATCTACCCAACCTTGCCCTTGTTTGTAAGAGGCCGAGAAGGTGAGTCCCCAACCTGATGGGGTCATGCCGGTATTGTAAGAGAGTGAGCTGCGCAAAAAGTTGCCAGTGGCATATTCTTGTTTGAAACTCCCTCCTTTTTTGGTACCAACTCCTTGGGTAAGGATGTTGATGGTGCCGCCGATAGAAGGCATGGCAATTTTAGTGGCGCCAAGCCCGCGCTGCACTTGCATTTGGGAGGTGATGGCATCGAGTCCAAACCAGTTGGACCAATACACAGCGCCATTTTCCATGTCGTTGACCGGTACGCCGTCTATCATGACACCGACATTACGTTGGTCAAAACCGCGCACATTGATGCGTGCATCGCCGTCGCCTCCACCTTGTGTGGTGGCATAAACACCAGCGGTTCCATTTAAGAGCATCGGCAAATCGCGAGAAGCAAGTTCTTCATTGATTTTCTTGGCATCAATTTTAGTGACCGCAACCGGCACGTTTTGGCCGCGAACTAAATTGCCAATGACGCGCACTTCGCGTTCTTCTTGGGTGGCGCGAATGATAAAATTTTGAACCACAGTTGCTTGGTTCAGCTGGATGTCGAAGCGCAAAGTATCGTTGAGCGGAAGTGTAAATACCAATTGGTATTTGCCATATGGGATGTTAAGCAATTCGTAGGCGCCAAGGTCGTTGGTGGCTACTCTAGTGACGGCAGTTCCTTGACTGAGTAAGGTGATTTTGGCACCTGCCACAGCGACATCGCCAGGAGACATAGTGGCCACTCCACTGATTTTACCTTTCTGCTGAGCCATAACAAGCCCAGGTAATGCTGCAAGCAGCATCAAAAAGAAGAAACGCATCTTAGCGGATGATAACTTTGTGTAAGCTTTGCTCACCTGAATTGGAAGTGATGCGAAGGAAATAAACACCGTGGAAGTTGTCCAAATCGATTTCTACAACTTGCTGTGCACTAGAGATGTTGAGTTCTTTGATTTGCTGACCGAGTGCAGAAATCACTTGGATTTTGCGCACGTCGTTTTGGGTTTTTACAAAAACAAGTCCGTTGCTTGGGTTCGGGTACACACTTGGGCTTTGTTTGGTTTGGGTGTTGAGTCCGATGTTGTTGCAGTTGCATTCGTGAGAACCAAGTGAAGACCAGTTGCCATCGAGAATTGGGTTTCCGCTGGTGCCGTATAAAGTGTCGCCGTTTGCATCGAGACGCACAACAACTGGTGGAATGCTGTCCCAGTCTAAGAGTGGGTCAAAAAACGATGGATTTGCCGTTTGACCTTTCAGGATAGTTGGTTTGCGAATAAGACTGTGGTCTTTGGTAAGCAAAACGCCAAGGCCTGTGCTGTAAGGGAATTGTGTAGACCAAGCGCCGTCGTTACCAGAAGAAGTACCGGTTTCGTTTGCTGGGTTTTCACCGATTTTACCAAAAACGTCTACAATGGCAAAACCTGTGACGTTGGTAGCATTGATGACCGCTGTTGAACTTGAAGGCAAAGTACCTTTGGCTAATAAAAGAGCGTCATTGCCGTTCCAATACCATGCGTTGGATACGTTGTAGTCGGCACAATAAAAACCATCTGCTCTCGCTTGAAGTGAATCCCAAACTGGCGCTTCTTGACCTGTTCCGTTCGGATCTAGTTTTTGAATGACACCAACATAAACACCTTTTGCAGGTACTGTTCCGGTGAGTTGAATTGAATTGGCAACTGTTGCTGTAGTAGCGCCATTGGAGTAGCGACTGACAAAATAGCCAGAAAGATCGATGGCGTTGTTGGTGGGGTTGTAAATTTCTAATGCCTTGTTATTGGACCAACCTTCCACATATTCTGAAATGAAAAGTTCGTTACAAGTGTTTTGAGCGTTTGCGCCTAAAAACAAAAAGAAAGATAAAAAAAGTAAAGTTTGCTTCATGATGTTAAGTTTCAATCAACTGACAATCAGCTAAGTGTTAATGAATTCTTTTTTATGGTTTCAGCACTTAAGTGGCGTCAAGGAGGACATAAAAAAGCTAGCACAAAATTAAGGTATTTAGTTTTAAATATGCAATAGTTGCTTAAAAAGTAAGATGATTTCTTTGTGAAGTAAATCGGAACGAATGTTTACTCTACATTTCTGTGTAATTTTAGGACTCAAATTAGATCTACAAAAGCAATTCACATGAAATCAATCCAACTCCTCGTTTTCCTTTTCATTTTTGCAACACAATTCCACGCACAAAATCTAAACGTGGAGCGCATCTGGAAGAATTACGAATTTTCAGCCAAAGGTGCAGGTTCTTATCAAATGATGAACGACGGCGTTCATTTTGTCGAAATGAATGAAAATGGCGACATCGTCAGAGGGCTTGTCTCTGATGACCAGCTCGAAAAAACAAAGATCCTCGTTCCTAAATCTTTACTTGTTTATAACGATCAGCCTATTGCTGTGGCTGGTTATGAGTTCAATTCCAGCGAACAAAAAGTATTGCTTTGGACAGCACCAAAAGCGATTTATCGCCGCAGTTTTGAAGCGTTTTACTTTTTATTTGACCTCAACACACAAAAGTTAGAAGCACTCGACGCCGAACACGCCCCACAAACCTTAGCTGAATACAGTCCGGATGGTAAAAAGGTTTCTTTCATACATGGCAACGATATTTTTATCAAAGATTTGACAACTGGAAAAGTGCGCAAAGTGACCGAAGACGGCAAGCGCAACAAAATCATCAATGGAACCACCGATTGGGTCTACGAAGAAGAATTTGCCATTACCAAAGCATATGGTTGGTCTCCGGATAGCAGGTATCTTGCGTTTTTAAAGTTTGATGAGCGCGAGGTCCCTGAATTTCAGATGGCGATGTATGGTGAGTTGTATCCCGCACAATACAAATACAAATACCCAAAAGCAGGAGAAGTCAATAGTAAGGTGAGTTTACATTTACTCGATTTAAAAAGCAGCAAAATCCAACAAATTCAATTGAACACCTACGAGTACATCCCAAGGCTCAATTGGTCTACGACTTCCAATCAATTGATTGTACAAACCATGAACCGCCACCAAAGTGAATTGAATTACTGGTTGGTCAGTTGTGTGGCGAATAAAGTCACCTGCAGTCAATTTTATGCAGAGAAAGCAACGACTTATGTAGAAGTCGACAACAATTTAGTCCTACTGGCCAACGGGCAAGGGTTGATCAGAACCAGCGAGCAAAGTGGTTTCAACCATTTGTATCTCGTCGGATTTGATGGCAGTTCCAAAGCAATTACAAAAGGAGAATGGGATGTGATCGAATTTCTTGGTATAGACGAAGCGCAGCAGCTCATTTATTTTGCAAGTGCGCAACAAGGTGCGATTTATAAGTCTATTTATTCCATCCGCATCGATGGAACAGATCAAAAAATGCTCACTACCCAACTCGGTTATCATAATGCTGAGTTTCTTAAAGGCATGAAATACTTCATCAATAGTTATTCTACCGCCAATACGCCGCCAGTTATCACCTTGCGAAAAGCAAACGGGGAGCTCGTTCGCACACTCGAAGACAACACGGCTTTGCTCGACAAAATGAAAAAGGAACAGCTCAGTACTAAAACGTTTTTAACTATCACAACACCCGAGGTTGCCTTGAACGCCTCATTGATATTACCGGCCAATTACAATCCTGCTAAAAAATACCCTGTTTTTGTTAATGTATATGGTGGCCCTGGTCACAATGAAGTGTTAGACAGCTGGGACGGCAACGATTATTTCTTTCACCAACTTTTGGCTCAAGAAGGGTATATGGTGTTGAGTATTGATCCGCGCGGCACACAATACCGAGGTGCAGCTTTTAAAAAGTCAACGTATTTGCAACTCGGAAAGCTAGAAATCCAAGATGTCCTTGATGCCACCAAAGTTTTTGCACAGCGCCCCGATGTAGATGCTGCTCGTTTGGGAATCATGGGTTGGAGTTACGGTGGTTTTATGTCGTCTCTAGCGATGACCAAAGGTCAAGGATTATTTAAAGTGGGTATTGCCGTTGCACCAGTTACAAATTGGCGCTTTTACGACAATATCTACACGGAGCGCTTCATGCAAACTCCTCAAGAAAACGCAAAAGGTTACGACGACAACTCCCCGATCAATTTTGCCAAAGATTTACAAGGCAAGTACTTTTTAATTCATGGCGCCGCCGATGACAACGTGCATTATCAAAATAGTATGGAAATGATCAGCGCCCTTGTAAAAGCCAACAAACAATTTGATCTTTTTATTTATCCCAATAAAAATCACGGGATCTACGGAGGGAATACCCGCAACCACTTATTCAACATGATTCACAACTATATTATAGACGAACTCTAAACTTTCACCTTTATTAATTGTTTTTATGAGAAATGTTGTACATCATTTGCACATTCTTTTGTAATTTAGGCACACATTTATCAAACGACATATTTCCACCTCATGAGTGAAACAGCCAAAATCGAACTCGACGGCAAAGTCTACGAACTTCCCGTTGTTGTCGGTACAGAAAACGAAAAAGCAATCGACATCTCCAAATTGCGCGATTTGACCGGATACATCACTTTAGATACCGGTTACAAAAACACAGGTGCCACCAAAAGTGCCATTACCTTTTTGGACGGTGAAGAAGGAATTCTCCATTACAGAGGTTATTCTATCGAACAACTCGCCGAAAAGGCGTCGTTTATCGAAGTAGCGTATTTGCTTATTTACGGTAATTTACCAAATCAGGCAGAGCTCGACGCTTTCCAAGACAGCATTTGCAAGCATACTTTGGTCCACGAAGACATGAAGCAGTTTTTTGAAGCCTATCCATCAAAAGCACACCCAATGGGCGTACTTTCATCTATGGTTGCTTCTTTGGCTACTTTTTATCCAGAATCGCTCGACCCTAACCGCAGCCCGGAGGCCAAAAACCTCACCATTCACCGCTTGTTGGCCAAATTACCAACTTTAGCCGCTTGGTCTTACAAAAACCTCATTCGCCATCCGTTCATGTATCCGCGCAATGAATTCGATTATTGCAAAAACTTCATGTACATGATGTTCTCGATGCCAACCCAAGACTACCACGTAGATCCAGTTGTCATTGATGCCCTCAACAAACTCCTCATCCTACACGCAGACCACGAACAAAACTGTTCGACATCTACTGTGCGCATCGTTGGTTCTTCGCAAGCCAATTTATATTCTACAGTTTCTGCTGGTATCTCTGCACTTTGGGGTCCGCTACACGGTGGTGCCAACCAAGAAGTGATCGAAATGCTAGAGCGCATTCATGCCGATGGCGGAAACGTAGACAAATGGGTTGCCAAAGCAAAAGACAAAGAAGATCCGTTCCGCCTCATGGGCTTCGGACACCGCGTCTACAAAAACTTTGACCCGCGTGCCAACATCATCAAAAAAGCTTGCGACGACGTCCTAGAAAAATTAGGTGTCAATGATCCGCTTTTAGCCATTGCTAAAAAACTCGAGAAAGTAGCTTTAGAAGATGAATACTTCAAAGCACGCAATTTATATCCAAACGTAGATTTCTACTCTGGAATCATCTACAAAGCTTTGGGTATCCCAACCGAAATGTTTACCGTCATGTTCGCCCTTGGCCGCCTTCCAGGCTGGATTGCACAATGGAAAGAAATGACCGAAAACAAAGAGCCTATTGGTCGTCCGCGCCAAATTTACACTGGTCAGACCAACCGCACCTACGTACCAATTGAGCAACGTTAATCTTTAGCTCAATTTAATAGCAATAAAAAAGGCGCTCAATTGAGCGCCTTTTTACCTTCAAATAATTCGTATTTCCTGAACTCACACTCAATGTCGCCGTTGAATACACGGTTTTTTTGAGAGGCTTTGAGCCCGATAGCATGAAAGCCTTCAAGGCTGCCACTAATGACGCAAGCCTTGCTGCCCGCCATTTGGTGCTTCAGCCAGGTGCCCAAAGCGCCATAGAGTTCTTCAATATCTGTAGAGAGTCTTTCGTCGTACGGCGGATTGGTCAGGATAAACACCGGTGGTTCTATTTTGAGTTTGTCGAACGGAGCGGAATGCACCTCTACAAAACGTCCAAAGGAAAAGGTGCGGAGGTTTCTGCGCGCTTTTAAAACCATTTCATCGGAGATGTCTCCGCCGATAATACGGCAAGGCAATTCTCTGACAATTCGGGGTGCATTTTGGTAGATTTCTTCCCAGCAATTGGCGTCGTAATTTTTCAGGTTTTTAAAAGCGTAGTGCTGTCTTTCTATGTTGCTTGGAATGCCACTGGCTAAAAGTGCGGCCTCGACCAATAAGGTGCCCGAACCACAGAATGGATCCACAAAAGTTTGTTTGCGATCCCAGCCCGACATCCTGATCAAACAGGCAGCTACAACCTCGTTGAGTGGGGCGGGCCCAACAGCCGTGCGGTATCCGCGTTGAAATAGGGGAAGGCCACTTGTATTCACCGAAAGGGTGACTTCTTTGTCTTTGATATAGAGGTCAAAAAGGATGCTTGGTTTTTTGACATCGATATTTGGGCGCTCATTGGTTTTGTCTTTGAAAACATCGACAATGGCATCTTTGATCAATAAAAACGGATAATGGGTGTTGTTGAAAATAGGCGAGAAGATGGCGCCTTTGATGGCAAACGTCTTGTTTACCTCAAAAAGCTCGTGCCACTTGATGCGCAGTGCCCGTTTGTAGAGGTCTTCTTCACTTTGGATGTAGAATTTGTCTATCTCAACCAAAACGGAGATGGCGCAGCGGCAGTAGAGATTGAGTTTGTAGACGTCGGCCCAGGTTCCTTTGATCTGAACAGCTCTGTTGAGTAGCTCCACATCGGGATACCCAAGTTCATGGAGTTCGTCGGCAAGGATGGCCTCAAAGCCAAAAAAACTTTTTAGGGTAATGGTGAGTAGGGGGCTTTTTGGGCTCGGTTGTGGATGCATTATTTTGGGATTCGTTAACTTTGTACAAAAGAACGAATTTGTCTAAGACCAAATACCTCTTGCCCATCCTTTTTTTTACGTTGCAGTTGTTTGCGCAGCAACGTCAGCGAGTTGGCGTGGTCTTAAGTGGTGGTGGCGCCTCAGGTGTAGCGCATGTGGGGGTGCTCAAAGCACTAGAAGAATTTCAAATCCCTATTGATTATATTGTGGGTACTTCTGCAGGTGCGTTGGTGGGCGCTATGTATGCAAGTGGTTATTCGCCTGCCGAAATAGAAGCTTACGTGCTTTCTGAATCTTTTCAGCTGATGGTAAAAGGGCAAGAAGAAGCGCATCAACAGTTTTTATTTTACCAAGATGCGTCTAATGCGTCTATGTTCAACTTTACGGTTTCACAAGACAGTATTCTTCAGAAATCTTTACCGCTTGCTTTTATTGACCCCACTTATCTCGATTACGAGATGCTCAAAATATTCGGCCGCACGAGTGTTTCCGTTCATGACAACTTCAATCAACTTTTTGTACCTTATCGCTGCGTGGCCTCGGCTGTAGAAACCAAAAAAAGCGTGGCTTTTTCGAGTGGGAAACTCAATCAGGTGGTGCGGGCCTCTATGACCTTTCCGCTCTATCTCAACCCAATTCGGGTCAATGGCGTATTGTATTTCGATGGCGGGCTTTATAATAACTTTCCGATAGATGTATTGTATACCGATTTTCAGCCTGACTTCATCATTGGCAGCAACGTCTCCAAAAATTTGTCGCCCGTTTCCGAGCGCGATTTTTTTGGTTTGCTGACCAGCATGATGACCACCCCAACAAATTATGCAATGCCTTGTGCGGAGGGCCTCATCATCGAACCCAACACCAAAGTGGGTACTTTTGATTTTGCCGACGTGCAGCAAGCCATTCAAGATGGTTATGTCGCTGCGCGCGCTCAAATGGACAGCATTCTCAAGTATGTGAGTTCGCGCGCCGATTCGGCTGAACTCGCTCAAAGAAGACAGCAATTCAAGGGAAGCCTGCTTCCCTTGCGCGTGAGTCAAGTGCGTGCGAGTTCAGACCGCAGGCAAGACCTCCCTTTCGTTCGCAATTCAATTTTGCCTAAATACAGCAAGCTGATTCTCGATAGCTCGGTTCTTGAAAAACGCTATTTCAAGACGCTTTCTTCCCCGTATTTTAGTTTTGTAGCACCGGTTTTTGAAAAAAGACAGGACACCAGTTTGATTTTACGCTTGAAAGTCAATAAGGCAAATGCATTTCGGGTAGATTTCGGCGGCATTATGTCATCTAGAGCCATCAATACAGGCTATTTGAGTTTGGCTTACCGCAGAGCAGGCTACATAGGGCAACGCTTGGAGCTCGCATCCTATTTTGGCAAGTTTTATGGTTCGGGAAAGGTGAGTTATGAATTGGTATTACCAGGGAGTATCCCCGTTTCATTAAGTGCTTATTTGGTGCTCAACCGCTGGGATTATTTCAAGAGTTTTGCCACGTTTTTTGAAGATGTCAAGCCCTCTTTTTTGGTGCAAGAAGAGCGTTATTCCGGGCTGCAACTCAAAATTCCAACCGGAAATCACGCCGTGCTCACCGCCAATACCCGGATGTTTTGGCTAGACGACTCCTATTACCAGACAGCATATTTCACCAAAGAAGATACCGCCGACTACACCTCTTTTATTGGGGAAAGTATCCGCTTGGCTTATACCCACAACACGCTGAATCGCAAGCAGTTTGCGAGCTCTGGCAGCTTCTTTGAAGTCAAGGCGAGTTATGTGCGCGGCCGAGAACTTACCTTACCTGGCTCTACATCGCTCTTAGATGACACCATCACCAAACAACACAAATGGCTCAGTATCCAATTAGAGGCGCTGAGTTTTCCTTTTCAAAAGCAGCAAAAGATCAACTTTGGGCTGCATTTTAAATCGGTTCTCAATAGCCAATCGCTCTTTGCCAATTATACCGCAAGTATGCTCGCGCTTCCGGGCTTGAATGTTTTACCAGACCTAGATACCTATTTTATTGCTGCTTACCGCTCCACACAATATGTTTGTGCCGGCACACAACTGATCGTGAGTCCGTTTAAAAATATCGATCTGAGACTAGATGCCTATGCTTTTTTGCCAATTATTCAATTAGTCCTCAATCCGGACGGCTCTTTCTCCTATGCCAAGCCCCTCGGTGGCAGCAGTTTTTTGGCCTCGGGCCATGTCATTTATCATTCTCCAGTGGGGCCCGTTCGGGCTACACTCAATTATTTACCTAAATATGCCCAACCTTTTCAATTCCAATTGGGCTTTGGTTACCTTTTATTTAATGAACGCGCAATTCGCTAACAACATGACAAACAAATTTATCCTCAACGGCATTCAGCAAATGGGCATTGGCGTGCCTGATGTACAAGAAATTTGGTCTTGGTACCGCAAGGCTTTTGGCCTAGATGTCCGCATATTTGAAGAAGCAGCACCTGCGCCACTCATGACGCGTTATACGGGCGGAGTAGTTCAGCACAGAACAGCTACTTTGGCACTCAATATGGCTGGCGGCGGCGGCTTTGAAATCTGGCAGTTTACTTCGCGCCCAACAGAAAAAGCTGCATTTGAACCACAACTCGGCGATTACGGTGTTTTCATCTGCAAAATCAAGTCCGAAGACGTTCGCCATACCCAGCAGCATTTGCAGCAGATGGGTGCTAATGTAGGTCCGGCGCACAAAGACCCAGCGGGCCGTTGGACGTGTTATGTTCAAGATCCGAATGGCAATTATTTTCAAATTGTAGAAGGCCGTTCATGGTTTTCAAATTCCAAGCACCCCTCCAAGTGCGGTGGCGTAGCCGGCGCTGTTATTGGTGTTTCTCATATGGACAAAAGCCAGCGTTTTTACCAAGATTTACTGGGTTATGAGCAATTGGTGTACGACGAAGCACAGGTTTTTACTGATTTTGATTTTTTACCAAGAGGTAAGGAAGCGTTTCGCAGGGTATTGTTGTCGCATCCGAAAGTACGTGGCGGTTATTTTGCACAATTGCTTGGCATCACCGAAATAGAACTCGTGGAGCTCAGCACACCAAATGGCGCCAGACAAATATTTGAGAACCGTTTTTGGGGTGATTGGGGTTTTATTCACCTCTGTTTTGATGTGCAAGGCATGAATGCGCTTAAAGACCGCTGTTCAGATTTTGGTACGGCCTTTACCGTAGATTCCGACAATTCTTTTGATATGGGTGAGGCGGCAGGCCGTTTTGCGTATATCGAGGATCCGGACGGATACTGGATTGAATTTGTCGAGACTCACAAGGTGCCTATTTTCAAGAAACTCGGTTTGTACCTCAACCTCAAGCAAGGCCAAGCGCCAAAGCATTTACCCAAATGGATGCTCAAGGCTTTAGGGCTCAATCGGGTCAAGTAAACTTACAAAAGCCCTTTTACGCGCAAGAATTCATCGAGGCTCTCAATGTCAGAGAACAACACTTCTCTGGCTTTGCTTCCTTGGAAAGGCCCAATGATATTCATGCCTTCTAATTGATCCACGATGCGGCCAGCGCGGTTGTAGCCGAGCTTGAGCTTACGTTGCAACAAACTCGCTGAGCCTTGCTGATTGATGACCACAATGCGGGCAGAATCTACAAACATGTTGTCGATCTCATTCATATCGATGTCGCCACTAGCCTCTGAGCCTTCTGGTACGTATTCAGGCAATATCAGTGCTTCTGGATATGCACGCTGCGCACCAATAAAGCTACAGATGTCTTCTACTTCTGGCGTGTCTACGAAACCACATTGCAAGCGCTTCATTTCTGAACCTGTAGAGATGAGCATGTCTCCGCGGCCAATGAGCTGATCGGCGCCCGAGGCATCTAAGATGGTGCGCGAATCGATTTTAGACAATACCCTAAAGGCAATACGTGCTGGGAAATTCGCTTTGATCATACCCGTAATGACATTTACTGAAGGGCGCTGCGTGGCCACAATCAGGTGAATACCGATGGCGCGGGCAAGCTGTGCAATACGGGCAATTGGGTGCTCTACTTCTTTGCCAGCAGTCATGATGAGGTCAGCAAATTCGTCGATGAGTACCACAATATAAGGCAAGTAGCGGTGTCCTTTTTCAGGGTTCAGGCGGCGCCCAATAAACTTGGCGTTGTATTCTTTTATGGTTCTGACGCTAGCGTCTTTTAATAGCTCATACCGCTCGTCCATTTCGATACACAAGGAATTGAGCGTATTGACCACTTTTGAAGTGTCGGTGATGATCGCATCTTCTTCGCCTGGTAGTTTGGCCAAGAAATGGCGTTCAATTTTATTAAATAAAGTCAATTCGACTTTCTTCGGGTCGACCAACACAAATTTGACTTGCGCCGGGTGCTTCTTGTAGAGAATAGAGATCAAAATGGCATTTAAACCCACAGATTTACCTTGTCCGGTTGCACCAGCCACCAACAAGTGCGGCATTTTGGTGAGGTCGAAGACATAGGTTTCGTTGGTAATGGTTTTACCCATTACAATTGGCAGCTCTCCGTCGAAATGTTGGAATTTGTCAGAGGCAATGAGCGAGCGCATCGAAACCATTTCTGGATTGGAATTCGGGACTTCAATACCGATGGTGCCCTTTCCTGGAATAGGTGCAATGATGCGGATGCCGAGGGCAGAAAGGCTGAGTGCGATGTCGTCTTCTAGGTTCTTGATTTTAGAAATGCGCACACCCGGAGCCGGTACAATTTCGTAGAGCGTAACGGTTGGCCCGACTGTTGCCTTGATTTTTGCAATGTCTATTTTGTAATGTGAAAGCGTTTCTACAATGCGGTCTTTGTTGTTTTCAAGTTCTTCTTTGCTCACCGAAACACCACTCGAGACATAATCTTTCATGAGTTCAAGAGGTGGCAATAAGTAGCCTTCGAGGTCTTTGGTTGGGTCGTATTCACCATGTTCACTGACCAATTGGTTCGCTAGGACATCTTCGTCGGCAACTGGCAATTTCACTGGCGCAACCACTACCGGATCTTCACCTAGTTCGATTTCAAAATCTGAAGTCAGAACATTTTCTTCGATTGGCGCAACTGGAATGTCTTTTTTGACTTGCACAATGAGTTCGCTTTCTTCGTCAAAAATGTCGTCGTCGTCGCCGTCGTCAAAAACAACAGGTTGAGAGATGTCGTCGGCTTTGATTTGGTCTTCTTTGATCGTATTTACTACATAGATGTCGTCGAAAGGTGCTGCGTCTGCCGCTGCAAGTTGCTCCTCAGTATCAAGTTCACTGTTGTTGCTTGAGCCAAAAAGGCGTTGCAGTAAGGCGCGGTAATTCGGGCTAAATTGAATGGAGGTCAGTACAAAGAAAGCGATGACATGCATGAAGAGTGTGCCAAAACCACCAAAGGTGAGTTGCAGCCATTCGTTGGTGAAAAAACCAAAAGTACCACCTGCATAACTGATTTGCGGGCTAAAAAAGCCTAAGAAAATGGAGCCCCAAAGCATGTAGGTGATGACGATGCTTGTGGTGCGGGCCAATGGCAACAAGGCGGTGCCAAATAAAATCTTGAAACCACCAATAAACAAAAGAAAAACAAGGCCAAAGGAGGTCAGTCCAAAGCCTCTGTGTATGAGTAGGTGTGAGGTCCAGGCACCAAATTTACCGAGCCAGTTTTCTACGGCGGGCAGATCTGAATTGAAAATATATGCTACAAAACTGCGGTTCAAAAGCTGATCTTGGTCTTTGGCCCAAGTGAATAGGTAAGAGACACAAGCCAAGAATAGGTAGATGCTAAGTAAACTCAGTACCGCGCCTGTAAAAAGTTTGATTTTAGGTAGATTGAAGCGTTCGCTCAAGCCTAATTTGGGGAGGTTTTTGCGCGCTTCTTTGCTCGATTCTTTCGGACGCGGTGTTTCTTCTTCGCGTTTTTTAGCTCTAGCACCGCTTGTTTCTTCGGTTTTTGGAGCAGGTTTCGCGGCTGATTTGGGGATGTATTCGTTTTCTTCCATGAGGCTTTAGCGTCTAATCAAACGAAAATACAGCAAAGGGGTACATGAAAAATAGAAGTAGAGCAAACCTATAAACAGCAAGCTGTTAGTTAATCTTGATCAGGACTGTTTAGACCTGACTGCGACCACTCCAAAAAGGCCTTTAAGGGCAGTGTTTTGTATTTTTTATCCGGGACAAATAAGGAAAATGGGGGTTGTTGGTAATCCATATTTTGAAGCTCAAAGGCCATATAGCCAAAATCGGTTGGAATTTGCCCTTTGACTGGCAAACCCGGCGCTCCATTGAGCCCAACAAAATAACGGGCGGGAATAGATTTTGAATAGTACAGCAACACATTTCTATCGGGATATTCTAAATTGGCTTCTCTACATTTGAGTCCGGCAATATGTTGCCATTTGTTGTTTTTATGCAGTTGGTACGTCTCTTCTTCTTTGGACGTGTCATTGATCTGAATGGCAAAAAATTGTCCATCTATCTCAATTAAGGAGAGCAATTTATGCTTGGGCAAATGGTGAATACTTTCTTGTTTTTTTCCGTCAGACATGAGGTAGTTGTACCGCACCAAAGAATCTAAGGCATAAATAAACAGCTTGCCCTCAGTGGTGTCTTTGTTGATGAGGTCTACGGAGATTAAATTGTATTCAAGTCGACCAACAAATGGTTTTTGTGCAACACAGACTTGGGTGAGAACGCTAAACAGGGAAAGATAGATGAACTTCAGCATAAACAAAGCTAAGAATACTTATTTTTAAACGATGAAAAGCTTTCTGTTTATTTCGAGTTTCCTTGTTTTATTGAGCTGTACAAATCATTCGACGCAATCGAGAAAAATTCACAAAGAAACCAACCCAGCTTCAAGAGCTGATTTGAAGGTCGATTTCAACAAAATTTTTCGATCCAACTATCCGAATACGGAATTCCTCCAGACCGGTATCTATAAAAGCGAAGCCTATTTTCGAGAAGATGATGACCTCGAGCAGCATTTTATAAATGATACGTGGCTTGGTATTTTTAAAACCAAACAAAATTGGTATTTGAATCCGGTTCAGCCCCAAATTGAGACTGTTTTTGATGGCATAGTCGATGACACCGAAGCGGATACGGCCAATTGGAGCGGGAAAATCATGCGCAGCACAAAAAATTGTCGCTTCGTACTGAAAAGAGGGAGTTTGCTGCCCAAACAGCTCAAAGTTTTGTATGCCGACCGAACAAGCCCAACTTTTCACGATGAAAAATCGGTATTGCTCCCTGGAGACACACTCAAATATGAAGTCAATGGGGTTCATTATTGGCTTTTTGCAAAAGGCCGAAAGCTACCTAAAGAAGCAGGATTAGATGACCAACGTTTTGGTCAATATGCGCTTTATCTTGAAACCGACGACCCCAACCAAGAACAAAAAGTACAATTGCTGCGCAGCGTTGATCCATCCTATGAATACGGCCCAAACAGACTTGAATGTCTTTTTGTTGGGCTGATCGATGGCGATTCCATTCCGGATCTGATCATCAGCAGTAATTTTGCTGCACGCATTTTATATCTATCGGGCGAAGCCAAAGAACAACGCATTGTAGAACCTGTTTTTTATGAGCCCATGACGGGTGGCTGCTGATGCCGCTTTGTTAAAATAGCTTTATCTTTGCGCTAGCCTCTAAAGGGTCAATTATGTCAAAAAACATCCATTTCATCTTCAATCCTTCGGAATTAGGCGCTGGCACCCGCGGTGCTTCACTTGGTCCGGAGGCTATCCGTGCGGCAGCTCGCACAAAGGGCAGTACGCTCTTTTCTGAACATCCTATCCAGGTGGTAGCGCAGCACAACGAATTGCTCGACCGCAAGAGCCCTTTCACTTTTGCTAAAAATATCGACGGACTGAGCCAAGTTTTTGCCTCCCTCGAACAAAACCTCACTTCTTGTTTGAAAGCGGATGCCTTTCCGCTGCTCATCTCTGGTGACCACAGTGCTGCAGCAGGTACGCTCGCTGCCCTCAAAAACAATTTTCCAAACAAAAGAATTGGTGTCGTTTGGATAGACGCACATGCCGATATCCATTCGCCCTACACCACACCTTCAGGTAATATTCACGGGATGCCCATTGCAGCGGCACTCGGTTTGGACCACCTTCATTTGGCCAAAAACGAACTTGATGCTGCTACAATTGCACATTGGAATAGCCTCAAGAGTGCAGCTTTTTTACCTCAAGATTTAGTCTACATTGGCGTTCGCGATACCGAACAACAAGAAGATGCTATCATGGCCGAATTAGGCCTGAAAAACTACACGGTTGCCGAACTCCGCAGCATTGGCATGAACGCTTGTTTAGCTGCCATCGCTGCTCAACTTCAAAATTGCGAGCTCATTTACATTTCTTTCGATATCGACAGCATAGACCCTAGCGAAACTTCATACGGCACCGGCACACCCGTACCAAACGGCATTACCATCGCCGAGGCCCAACAGCTGCTCACATATTTTGCACAGGACCCAAAAACAGCCGCTATTGAAATCGTGGAGGTCAATCCCTGTCTGGACGACCAAAAAAATAAAATGGCCGAAACCGCACTCGACCTCATTGAAAACATCATCAAGCACCTCTCCTAAAAATGGAACAACACATCCGCCTAGCGCTCTTAGCTGCGGCACCCGAATTATTTGGCAGCAATATCACCGAAGACCTCATTCAGTTTCAACAGACGCGCAAAGACGTCGAGGGAGACCTCACCTTGGTAGTGTTTCCGTTTGTGAAGCTGTTGCGTTGCTCGCCACAAGAAGCTGGTAACAAACTCAAAAATTGGATAGAGGCCAACGTGTCTGGGGTGTCACATTGTGTTGTCATCAACGGATTTTTGAATATCGTTCTGACCAATGCGTATTGGCTCGAACAATTGAGTCAAATGCAGGCGCAGCCAAATTACGGTTTTGCTGCAGCAAACTCAAAGCCAACCGTCATGGTGGAATACGCTTCTCCGAACACCAATAAGCCTTTACACCTTGGACACTTGCGCAACATTTTCCTTGGTGCGGCAGTGGCAGAAATTTTGCGCGCCGTGGGCCATAAGGTAGTGCGCACGCAAGTCATCAATGACCGCGGTATCCACATTTGCAAATCGATGCTCGCGTGGGAGAAATTCTCCCCCGTTAATGCCAGAGGCGAGCGCGAAACCCCTGCCAATACAGGTTTAAAGGGAGATAAACTCGTGGGAAAATACTACGTGGAGTTCGATAGAGCCCTACAAATAGAGGCCAAAGCAATCATGGCTGAGTGGCAAAGTGGGAACTTTTCTGACACCCCTGAAGCCATCCAACAAGCAGTTTTGAATTTTGAGCAGGCCAAACAAGACAAAGACGAAAAAGCCCAGGCGGCCATCGACGACAAAATCAAAGAACTCGCCAAAAACCAGACCTCTATTTTACAAGAAGCCAAGCAGATGCTTGTCAAGTGGGAGGCCAGAGATCCGCAAGTGTATTTGCTCTGGACCACCATGAACGGTTGGGTTTATGCAGGTTTTGACCAAACCTACGCGCAAATGGGCGTTTCTTTTGATAAACTGTATTACGAATCCGACACCTTTCTCTTAGGCAAAGATCAAGTCATGGAAGGCTTGAAAGCGGGTGTTTTTTATCAAAAACCAGACGGCTCAGTCTGGATAGACCTCACCGCTGACGGGCTAGATGAAAAACTCGTCCTGCGCTCAGACGGTACTGCTGTTTACATGACCCAAGATATCGGCACGGCCATAGACCGCTTCAAAGACTATCCAGATTTACACGGCATGGTGTATACAGTAGGTAATGAGCAAGATTACCACTTCAAGGTTTTGTTCTTGATTTTGCAAAAACTCGGTTACACTTGGGCCAACAATTGCTTTCATTTGAGCTACGGCATGGTAGACCTCCCGAGTGGCAAAATGAAGTCCAGAGAAGGAACGGTTGTAGATGCCGACGACCTCATGGCTGAAGTAATCGAAAAAGCCAATGCCATGACCCAAGAAAGAGGTCATTTAGAGGGTTTAAGTGAGGCAGAACGCCAAGCGCTTTATACCCAAATCGGTATCGGTGGTCTCAAATATTATTTGCTTAAGGTGGATCCTAAAAAGCGCATGCTCTTTAATCCTGAAGAATCGATAGACCTCACGGGCAATACCGGCCCATTCTTGCAATATGCCCATGCACGCATTTCAACATTATTAGAAAAAGCAAGCTATCAAGCTAAGGCTGTCGATTTGAGCACTGCTTTGCGTCCAGAAGAAAAAGAAATCGTCAAGCAACTTTCTTATTTTGAGCATGCCCTTCAAGAAGCGGCAAAAGGGTACTCGCCTGCGCTTTTGGCCAATTATACTTATGAATTGGTCAAGTTGTATAATACCTTTTATCAGAGCGTCAAAATTGTGATAGAACCGGATCAAGAAGTGCGTCAGTTGCGTTTGGAGCTCAGTGCGCAAGTACGTCAGACCATTGCGAAATCCTTGGCTTTGCTCGGTATTGCAGCGCCTGCGCGCATGTAAATAAGTAGAGATTTATTTTTTACCAAAAATGACTTCGTCGGTCAGTTGGCGCACCATCACAAACAACTCGTCTTTGAAGGTTTGCGCTTCGTATGTGCCGCGCTCAATCATGCGCAGTTTGTGTTCCCATTGGCCGGTTAGCTCAGGGCTTTTCAACATTTCGTAAGAAATTTTATCGATCAAAGACATACCAGTGGGCGTGGCGATGAGGTTCTTTTTCTTTTTCTCGACATATTGGCGTTTGAACAGCGTTTCGATAATGCTTGCGCGCGTAGACGGGCGCCCGATGCCGTTTTCTTTCATGACTTCGCGCATTTCTTCGTTCTCGACCAGTTTGCCAGCGGTTTCCATGGCGCGCAGCAAGGTGGCTTCTGTATAGTATTTTGGTGGGCTTGTTTTGCCTTCGTGGATATACGGCGCGTGCGGGCCAGTTTCCCCTTTGGTAAAGAGTGGCAAGATTTTATCTTCTGGGTTGGTTTGCTGCGCCTTGAGGTCGTCGTAGAGCACGCGCCAGCCTTTGTCTAGGACTTGCTTGCCTGTTGCTTTAAATTCAAGCGCAACTACTTTGCCCAAAACGGTGGTGTTCGATACTTTACATTCTGGGTAAAATACGGCAATGAAGCGCCGCACAATGAGGTCGTAGACGCGTTGTTCGTCGGGGCTGATGCCCGAAGGCGCCACACCAGTCGGAATAATAGCGTGGTGATCCGTGATTTTTTTGTCGTCGAAAATCTGCTTCGATTTCTTGATGGGTTTGCCAGCGAGGGCTTCTGTAAAGCGCTTGTAGTCGCGGAGGCCGGCGAGAATACCAGGGATTTTGGGGTGGAGGTCTTCCGACAGATAGGTGGTGTCTACGCGCGGGTAGGTCACTAATTTTTTCTCGTAAAGACTCTGTACTTTGTTGAGGGTGTCTTCGGCAGAGTAGGCGTAGTAGCGGTTGCCGTCTACTTGCAGCGAAGTGAGGTCGTAGAGTCTGGGGTTGCCTTCTTTGGCGTCTTTTTGTTCAAAGGACGTGACCTCGAAGGGCTGCTCGCTGAGGTAGTCTAAACCTTTTTGGGCCTTTTCTTTGGTCTTGAGGCGCTCTATCTGACAACTGAACTCGGTTTCTCTATAAATGGTTTTGAGTTCAAAGAAGGTATCGCTCTTGAAGGCATCAATTTCCTTTTGGCGCTGTACAATGAGCGCAAGCGTGGGCGTCTGTACGCGCCCCACAGAAAGGGTTTGTTTGTCGCGGCCGTATTTGCGGGTAAACAAGCGCGTGCCGTTGATCCCCAAGACCCAATCGCCGACCGCCCGAGCGTTGCCTGCGGCAAAAAGGCGGTCAAAATCACTCCCTGGCCTTAGTTTCTTGAAACCATCTTTGATCGCTTCTTCGGTCAGTGAAGAGATCCAGAGCCGCTTCACGGGTACTTTACATTTGGCCTTGAGCAAGACCCAGCGCTGAATGAGTTCTCCTTCTTGCCCGGCATCACCGCAGTTAATGACTTCTGTGGCTTGGCTCACGAGCCGTTCGATGACGTGAAATTGTTTTCTAGCGCCGTCGTCGCCACGCAGCTTGATGCCAAATTGGGGTGGAATGATCGGGAGGTCTTCTAGTTTCCAGTATTTCCAGTTGGGGTTGTAGTCTTCGGGGTCTTTTAGTGAACACAAGTGCCCATAGACCCAAGTGACGGCATAACCATTGCCTTCGAGGTAGCCATCCTTACGGTTTTTGGCTCCTAAAATTTCCGCTAAATCGCGGGCTACACTTGGCTTTTCGGCTATACAGACTATCATCGGGGGACTAAATTTAATAAATCTTCGGGCAACTCTTGTTTGTTATTTTGAATTG
>JACCDQ010109255.1_pt1 | contig 33300 bp, 60 predicted proteins | sample 7446031 | NCBI WGS metagenome assembly JACCDQ01 (sample SAMN15323442, study PRJNA562643) | freshwater metagenome | isolation source: river surface water | place: USA:Blue River Watershed | collected 2017-08-17 | reverse complement strand
CCTATCGAACAAATGTTCGAATAAATAAATCTGAAAATAAATCGAACAAATGTTCGGTGAGTGACTATCCGCCTAGACCTATTGCGGGGGCTATGAATTAGGAAACGAAAGTGTTGCTTAATTCCCTAATTCTAAAATGTCGATAAATCTACAATCTCCCCGTTCCACAATATGGAACCGCCGTATAATACGGCACGAAAAAAAATATCTTGAAATGGTGTTGCTTTCCTTGTTTTCTGTTACACTTCTACCAATGGCGGCGCACAAGGCACCGACACCCAAAACGAAAGAAGTTAGAAAATGTCTAAAAAAACAGCGAAAAACACTGAAAATTCAACATCTGTAAATGCATCTGTTATCGAGATGTACCAAAATCTCGTTTCAGAAGTAGCAGATGTAAATGTTGATGGCGTTAATTTCATTCTCGAAACCGCTCGCATGATTTCAGCAGGAGAAGTAACCGCTCGCGAAATTCGCGCCTCTATCGAGAGCCTAGGAAAGTTCGACATCGCGCCTGTAATCAAGGCGAGCCATGCTGAAATTCTAGAAGTGGCCGCGAAAATCATTATCGAAAACGATTGCGCGGGCGCACCTACCCCGCTCGTTAGCAAGGTGCTATCTCTCGCTACCCGCGTGAAGCGTGGCGGCGTGGAGATTAAGAGCAATGAAACTTTCGCCGCGCTTGATGAGCGTACCCCTAGCGTGGCCGAAATTGCGGCGGCGCGTAAGGAAGAAACCGCGAAAGATGAGCCTGTCGAAATCGCTGTACCTACCATAGATGCGCTTGTTATCGGTTTCGTGGCGGAACTAAAGAAAATGACCAAAGGAAAACTAGACACCGCCGCTTTCACTGAAGCATCTACCCCCGCGCTTGAAGAAATGAAAGTGATTATGACCGCGCTAACTAAAAACCGCAAGAAGTCACAAGCGGCCTAATCACCCGCACGAATAGCCCCCGAGAAATCGGGGGTTATTTTTTTTTGCCCACGCGCTCGGGCGTGTCGCGCCGACACAAACCAACACAAACTTTCGGGGCCAACGAATTTCGCCGACACAAACTTATAGGGTCGGGGCGTTGCCGTATAATACGGCACCATGCGCTGGGCTTGACTTCCCATAGGGGGTCTGCTATTATTCTCTTATGGTTAAAGAAGACCATGAGCAGTACCCAAATTAAAACTGCCGTATAATACGGCAAGAGAGAAGTTAAAAATGAAAAACGAAATTGACTTCTTAGCCTTGCTAACTGCGAGTGCTAAGAGAGAGTTACAGCGACAGGAAGTTGCTCGTAACCTTGCAGATGAAGCGGCTCGCAAGAGCCAAATCAAAGCGCACAATGCCCGCATGATGGCAGAAGCGTTAGGCCGCGCAGATGTCTAGCCGCCTTGCATTACGCGATTATTTAGATTATTATTGGTTCATGTTCTACCGCCGCTTTACCCCTATGGGGCGGCGAGAGCAGAAACGCATAGATGATTACTTAGACTTAGTGTTAGGTGGTGACGAGTGAGTTACGAACTAGATGACGAGGCAATGGCTATTGCCCGCGAAATCTTTACCCAAGATGAATTAGAAGATATACTATTTATAGAAGAACAGGCTGGCGTAGATATAGATTTAGTGGATGTTTTCGCTGACGAAGATTACGCCTGATTTGGGCAGGTAGTAATCGGGTAGCCCCGCATGGTGCAGGGTAAGGGTTCAATTCCCTTACGGGGTACGAGTGTCGTATAATACGGCACCAATTAACGAAAGGTAGTAGCGTGGAACTAATCCAATTAGAAGTAAGTGAGTGGGGCATCTCATTAGAAACTTACTTCGGAGATATTTACTTATATCACCGCACATGGATGCTGGCTTTAGGTATCGTAGTGGTACTGAGAGCGGCTAAACTTATCCGTAAGCGTGGTAAGTAATGAAGACTAGATGCGTAGAGTGTGGCCGTAGTTTCGATATGTTTGACGAAGACGAAGCCGCAGAGTTCTATTTCGGCCATGATTGCATGGAGTTCTAGATGAGACTTGAACTAACCGAGCGTGAGATAGAAGTTATCCGCCAAGCCTTGCGCAAAGCGGAAGAAGCGCATAAGCGCAACGATTTCAAAGCACTAATGTTGGAAGCCGCAGACTTGCGTTCCAAGATAAGTGATGCTATAATTGACCAGTTGGCAACAACAAAGTAATAAAATAAACAAGCGAGCAATGCCGTATAATACGGCGGAACGGAATATAAAGTGAGCGAAGAACAAGACGAAGTACCTATCTGCGAATACTGCGAAATATCAGAAGCAGACGGAGTTACTTATACTAACCAAGCAATATGTAGCGGATGCGCTATGGATTGCGATAACTGCGGAGATGTTAGTTACGCTGATGATGACTGGTATCTAGTAGACGGCGATAGATGGTGTAGTGGTTGCGCTGATAGTGCTTATTACTGCGACTATTGCAACGAGTGGTCTGCTGATATGACTAACACTATCTACGATACCCAAGAGAGTTGGTGCGATAACTGCGCTAGTGGCTGGGCTACATGGTGCGATAACTGCGACCATTTCACAGCAGACGGATGCGATAGTTGCGATACTGACGAGAGCGATTACGAGGGCAACCGCGTTATCCATGACTATAACTACCGACCTGATGCGGTATTCCATACGACCAAGAGTGACGAACGATTATTCTTTGGCTTTGAGTTAGAAATGGAATTAAATGACCGCCGCGATGCCGCTATCTTTGCGGCAGAGCAACTAGAACCTAACGAGTTAGCCTACCTAAAGAATGACGGCTCTCTCGATAATGGTTTCGAGTTAGTAACCCACCCAATGTCTTTCGATTTTCTAATGGACGCTGATAACTCGCCTGAGTTATGGGATACCATTGAGAAACTGCGTGTGTATCATAATGCCCGCTCGTATAATACCCGTACCTGCGGTTTCCATATCCATATCTCACGCACAGGCTTCAATGGTGGTGCGCATATGCACCGCTTCTTGAACCTTGTTTATAGTAACGAGTATCTCTTTACTAAGTTAGCAGGTCGCAAGTCCGACCAATGGGCTAAGTTTGATGATGTGCAACAAGTGCGGAACGAGCGTGTGCATGATGAAGACGGAATTTTCATGGGATTTCGCACTATCAACTTAGGTAAGACCTTTAAGAATAAGTTGTTCGTAGATAACCGATATGGCGGTTCCGTAGCCAACGATACCGACCGCTACTCTGCCGTCAATACTCGTAACCGCAATACCTTAGAGATGCGTATCTTTAAGGGTACTATGGATAGGGATGCACTTAAATCTCATATCCAACTGGCTCACGCCAGCGTTGAGTACACTCGTACTCTATCTATCCAGCAAGTCAAAGACGGCGCGTTACTCAGCAATGCTTTCGTCAATTATGTCCTAGATAACGAGGCTACTTATCCTGAGTTAGTATCTCGTATGAAGCATAAGAACCTACTATCTACCCCTGAACCTGTTGCCGTATAATACGGCAGAAAGAATGATAACCAATGTGTCTTTTATTAGTATGCTCTCCTACTTCAATACCGAAGAAGAGCCAATTACAAACTGCTTCGTGTAATAATCCGCATGGCTTCGGTTATGCAATCATTACACCTGATGGCATTATCACAGGTCGTGGTATGTCTGCAAAGAAAATGATTAACAAATTCTTAACCTTGCGTAAGCAATATCCTAATAGTTACGCTATGTTCCACGCTCGCTACGCCACTCATGGTGTAAAGAATGAGGATAACTGCCACCCGTTCAAGGTTAAGGGTAGCGATAATACCTATCTAGCACACAATGGCGTGTTAGATGTACATATCAACGCTGGTGACCGCCGTTCAGATACTCGCGTATTCGCAGAAGATATTCTTCCTGCAATGGGCGGCGTCACTGCGCTTGATGACGATAATGTATGGAAAATGGTTAGCAAGTGGGCTAGCGGTAGCAAGATTGCTATCTTTACTCTCGACCCTAACGCTAAAGATATGGTTTACATTATCAACGAGAGTGCTGGTCATTGGGATAATGACGGCATATGGTGGTCTAACTATACTTACTGCGAAAGCAAGTGGAGTAGTTACATCAAGTCCGATAGGATTGAAAGTGACAAAGCAGAAGATGTATGGGAAGCAAGTGAGTGCAAAGTATGCGGCTCTATCCCATTCGAAGATGCTAGTCCGTACTATTGCGAGATGTGTATGTCCTGTATAGACTGCTACGGCATCTATGGCGATACTTGCCTATGCTGGACACCTGAACATGAACAAAAGAAAATGCAACGCCGACTTAATAGCACGATAGGATATTACAATGAAGACTTCGGTTTCTGAGATAGCCCCTATCATGGGGATGATTAGGGTAGGTTACATAACTCTTGTAAATACCATTGACGGGCCATTAACCTATGGTCTGTTTGATACACGCGAAGAAGCCCATAACTGGGCTAAGAATTTAGACGGCGCTGTATCTATTACACCCGTCTATCAACCAGCATGGAACAGGGGGTAGCCATGTCGCCGACACAAACCGAGCAGATGCGCAATATTCTGCTTAACTATATTCACATGCTAACTTCTAACGAAGTGCCGTATAATACGGCAGCAAAAGATGCAATGATTATCGAAGCACGACTACTATTAAATGCAATATCTAAGTGAAAGGAAACCAATGAGCAACGAAGTAACTATGGATGAGATACTTGCCAAGTATCATGTACAACTTAAAAAAGAACTGACTACCGCTTGGGTTAAGGATATTATCTTAGAAGATGCAACTGGTGAGAAGTTCGAGATACGCTTGCACTGGGATATAGATAGTGGATATTGGTTATCGCATAATCCTGCGGTGCCGCCAATTAAACTGCCTGAGCAGAATAGACCTGAGTTCGAGTATATCTTAGACAGCATTACAGAAGACCAAAAGATAGATAAGGAGGCGGCAGAGTGGGCTATGAGCCAGTACTAGACGATAGCGATATCCGAGATGAGTGCGACTATTGTTGCCAGCCGCATGAAGAAGATGACGAATGTATATGGGAAGACGACTACGACACACTAGAGGAGGCGAGAGGTGAAGAGTAACTGAAAGCATTTAAGATATTAGGTGGGCTTTATGTATTATTACTATTAAGCGGTAATGGTGCTGCTTTCTCACTTGGTTTATTATTTGCTCTCACTACATTAGCCGTGATACTATGACAAGTAACTGCGCAGATGATGCAATGCCTGATTATTGGTTTCCCGAACTTCCTAAAGGAAATGTCGGACCCGCTAGGCATAGAGCGCTAGCATTAACTATCGCTTACGCAATAGATAAATGTAATAGTTGCCAAATGAAACAGGGGTGCTATGAAATGGGGATGCAACCTAACAATATCGAACATGGTATTTGGGGTGGTGTCTTAGCAGGTGAACGCTTGCGTAGCGTAGGTGCGGTACTGACCGACCTTAATAGATACGCAACACCTGCTGGTAGAGCAATGAACCTAGAAAAAGTAATAAAACCATATTTGGAGGAATTGTATGAAGAGACTGCTAATAACAGCGGCGGCGTTGATACTGCTGTTGCTGTATAGTGTAGATAATACTAAAGAAAACAAAGTGGTAGAAGCACAGCGTAGATGGACTATCGAAGATAGTAAGTCATATGCTAAAGACCAACTCAACGCATGGAATGCCAAGCAATATCGTTGCCTAGTAAAACTATGGCACAAGGAAAGTAATTGGCGACCTAACGCATACAATAAGGTAAAAGTGATGGGGCGTAATGCTGGCGGTATCCCGCAACTATTAGGCCTATCTCCACTTGCACCTGCAACTGAACAGATAGATAGAGGATTAGATTATATCTATTACAGATATACTACTCCTTGCCATGCATTACAATTCCATAATAAGAACGGGTGGTACTGATGAAAATGAATGTAGCAAAGGTCGACTTCGAGATGGGCATTGTTCCGTCTCAAGTTGACAAGATGCGTAATGACCTGATATTATTGGGTCATTCGTGGAGAGAAGCGAACTCTATGGCTGCTGATGCATATGTATTACGACATGCAAAAGTAGAACGCATACGCAAAAATATAGCCGCTTCTATGCCGTATAATACGGCAAAGCCTAAGCGACCAAATCGTCCGACACAAACCGCATGGAGGAGCATACATGCCAACATATGACTATGAGTGTCCAGGGGAAGGTGTAGTTCGTGAGTTTAATTTACCATTTGACCACGAACCACCAACTTGTGAAACCTGCGGCGCAGCCATGAAGCGTGTATTTACAGCAGCACCAGTGCATTTTAAGACAGATGGATTTTACTCAACAGGAGGATAAGTGAGAGTGGATTATACAGAAGAAGAGTTAGCATATCGTAGTCAACTAATTGCAGATATTCAAGAGTTGCTTTACGACCTTACGCAAGATGAAATCTTGGTACCTAAATTGTCGGTAGTTAAATGAGTTTATCTGATTGGGATATAGACTTGCGTGATGGGCTAGCAGGAGAATCCACTGTTGCTAGCCTACTCACAATGGAAACTGTTGAAGTTAAGACAGATAGACGCTGGTACGAAACTGGCAACATCTATATTGAAACTGAATGTTGGTACAATAATTCTCAAACTTGGGAGCCGTCAGGCATTAGAGTTAGTAAAGCAACTCATTGGGCATATGTATTAGAAGATTCGGTAATCATTGTACCAACTGAGAAGTTGAGAGAGATGTTGTGGGAATCTGAATTTAAGACCCCCATCAACTGCAACATTCCACCAAATCCGTCAAGAGGCTACTTGATTACTCCAGCAAATCTGTTGGAGTATATCAGGAAGTCTCATGCTGAGGAGAAGTTGAATCAGAATCATTGAATGGTCTAAAGCCACCAATTCTAACTACTAACTTCTTTAATGCACGATTATGGCGCATACGCGCCGCATCTTCTGAGGTGAGACCCATCTCATTAGCAATAGCACCAAAGTCCAGGGATTCTGCATACTTTCTAAACAAGACGGTTTTATCGTCAATGCTTAACTTCTTATATGCGGCATCAATCTCAACCATCATCGCCATTAGGTTACCGCCCTCTGATGGTGCTGGTGGTTTTCCTGGCATTCCAAAGTTTAACTTAGGTGGTTCACTTGTCTCGCCGCGTAGCACTGCTGGCAATAGCGCTTCAACTAATTCTAAATCATAATAGAATAAATCATTTACGTCATAGCCTAAACTCTTTGCTTTCCAGCGTTGGCAATAATCTAAAGCCTGATTACGCAGTGAGCGATAGATAAGATTCTTAGCATCTTTCTTGCCAATCGCTTCCCACTCATCTAACTTATTAGGATGTTCTAGGAACCACTCATATAATGACTGCTTGATGTCTTCCAACTCAACCATATTGAATCGCTTGTGATATTCCGCAGCAACACTGACTACGATATAGTCCCAAGGTTCAATGCGTTCCCATTTCATCGTCCCCACACCTTACCTTCCACTATAAATGAACCGTCTTTTTTAATTGGGATAATACTTGGTGTAACTGTTGTACCATCTACGTATAAAATTCCAAATCCTTGTTGCCATGTAAACAATCCGCCCTTAATATACTTAGCCTTACGATAATCCATAAGATTACCAACTTCCATACCCCATACAGTTTTAGGTGATGCTGTTCCGTATGCTTGAGTATGATGCGCAAGACCCATGCGGTGCGTATGTCCACACACTACTGACTTACCTGTACGCTTGGCTAAACCTAGTGCTGTAAGCCCGCCTGTGGCGTTCATAGAGCCTTCGTCGCCGTGCATTAGTAACCAGTTAGGTGCCAACTCATAAGGCTTCTCATGATAGATTGCGCCAATTTGGTCAAGTCTTAAAAACTCTGGGAGTTCCAACTCAGGTAACCCGAGAAGTCCAGGAGAGCGCATCATTACCGTGTTATACAGTCGGTCGGTGTGGTTCGACCTAATGATATGCTTTACTTTTAACTTCTCGAGTACCCGAGTTGTTTCGTCCCTATCCCGTCCGATAGAACGCTCATATTCAAGTGGGGTTCCGTGTGCCCACTTAGAGATAGTCTGCATGTCCATCTCGTCGCCTACTGAAACTACTTCGGTTGGCTTGTACGACTTAATAAACTTAGCAAGATTATCGACTGCTCGCTTGTCATGATAAGGTATCTGTAAATCAGACACACAGACTATTGTTTTCATGGTTTCTTTTTGGCTACTTTCTTAGTAGTTTTCTTTACGGTTTTCTTAACTGCGCGTCGCTTATTTTCTTTGGCAACATTCCTTGAGTGAGCCATTGGTTGTAAGTTTCCAATACCATCTCTTCCAGCGCGTCCTCCGTTGTCTTTATGGTCAACGTCCACAGACCTTGGTAAAGTCTTTCCAGTTGCTTTTTCATAGTCGATACGAGCCTTATTGCTAGAAGTAGTAACCGTACTACCATCTTTTTTCTTACGCTTAAAGACATATATAGGTCGTCCACCATTTTGTTTACTTCCTTTGTATGGTCCGAATATTTTCATATCTGTTTATTCCAAATCTTTCTGGCTTCATTTAGAAGCGAATCGTTGCTTTCTTCTTTATCCCATTGACCTCTTAGCACTAGCAATCCAATGATTGCATAGTTAGCCATATCCTTAAATGAATCTTCTAGTGATTCATGGTTAGGGCTACCACCCTTATCAACTAAGTTGTTGATGCGGGCCAACTTGTCGTGCATGCGTACGCGTAGACCATTTAGCGGGCCACCTGGACTTTGGCTGATATTCTTTGGGCCGTAGTCTTCATGCTTTGATAGTAGTAAATCGAATAACTCTGATGTGGTATCACCAAGGTTGTTTACGAATTCCTTTTCCATTGTCTTCTCCGTTGTTCTTACAAATGCGCTCATATTCATCATCCAATCCATACATGTACTCTGCAACTATTGCATCCTCAACCATGTTTATTACACTATTTGGCTCAACTTCGCTAGCATATAGCAGCATATAAGTATCTTGAGTAATACGCTCAACCTCATCTACATCATCTGCCTTTTGAAATAGGTTCCTAAGTAGAGAACCAAGCATTAACTTATACCCATTTGGCAAGATGAAGTAAGGGTCAAACTCGTATCCATTATCATCATCTTCTAAATGGTCAACAAGTTCAAATACGTTATCGAATTGCTCGCCGCATATTCTGCAAGGCTCAATCTTCTTCATTTACTAACCCCATCTTTTCCCTGATATAATCTGCTCCGTATTTGACATAAGTTGAGTTAACGTCTTCTCCGTCTTCCATCGAGATGACGGTGACTGGTAACTCTTTTGATAGGGAATTGGCGAATTCTTTTCCTGGTTGGTCTCCGTCTGCAAAGATGAAGACACGCTCGAAGTCTGCAAGTAATCTTGTATAGTGTGTCTTCCAAGAGTTCGCTCCAGGAACGCCAACGCAGGGAATTCCAACCATAGCAGACATTGTAAGCGTGTCCAACTCTCCCTCACAGATTCCAATCCAGTCACCAGCACGCTCGATATCAAGAACGTTGTATAACTTAGTGCTAGCACCAACCATACCCATATACTTCGGTTCAATAGCAGGGTTAAGTGCGCGAAAACGCATATCAACCACGCCAGTTTTTGTAATGTACGGAATTGCCAACCGTCCGATAAATGCTTCATGGCCAGGTTCGGGGTCAACGACTACGCCGAATCGCGCTAATCGTGCCGCCTGATGAGTTATTCCTCGTTTTTCCAGGTAATCTCCTGCCAGAGAGATGTTTGCTGCGTACTTGTGAGTAGCCTTGCCCAGCAATTCCTTCTGCGATTGACTTTGCTTCACGGATATTACATCCTTCTTTCTTTGCAATTATTTGAATGCTATTGCCTTGCATACCACACGCAAAACAGTTAAAAATATTATTCTTAGTATTGAAACTAGCGCTAGCGTGAGAATCATTATGGAAAGGACATTTGATTGTTACCTGTCCACTATCTCGCGTGATGTTTGCGCCATAGTGCTTTAATACTATTACGATATCTGGTAAGTCGTTACTCAAAGATATCACCTAACCTAAATACTAAGTACGAGTTCGAGATGGATTTGCCTCTTGCTTTGATGACAACGGCGGGTAAAACTCTGTCTTGTCCGAGCGCTCTTGCTTCCCTAAAGTTTCCTGCTTCAACTTGGGCTTCTTTAGACCAGCCTGATAAATCAATTCTTCCATCTTTTCCTGGTGCTTTGCATTCAAGTAGAAGATGTCTGTCAAAAATTGCATTGCGGACAACAACGTCGCCCTCATCTTTAGAACCTGCCCGAGCAAGACGCTCAGAATCATAATCGAGATTCCTAAAGTAATCCCTAATATCCACTTCATAACTTGCTCCTCTAACCTTATGCGTTTTTCTAGTTACCATTGTCCCTATGCATTCTCTGGAATATCTTCAACATACATGTACTCAGGATTGAAAGCGAGCCACGTAAGTAAGGTTCCATTAGCATCTGCTTTACCGTAGCGGTTTTTGACTGACGCCACGCCCAGCGATGTGCCCACAGTACCCAGCGTACATATGAGAGCAGGAAGTTGTGAAACTTTACCTTGGATTGCCGAGCGTGGTTGACACGGAGTTCCAGGAACGCCCTCAGACGTATGGTGTAGTACCACAATCGCAGCATTTGTATCCCTTGCTAGAAACTTTAATTCTTTCATAATTGCTCGCATAGATGCGAACTCTTCTCCACCATCAGTAGCGACATCCATGAGGTTGTCGAGAACAATCATATGAGGAGAACATCCCCACAACTCCTCGAATGCTTCGACTTCCTCAGCGATGTCTTCTAGTGTTGGTGACGATTCGAACGACCAGACTATATGACTTCCTTTTTGGAGGACCGCTTTGGTCCAACCAACATCAGTATTAAGTTTCTGTTCCACATCAGTTTGACTTTTCCCCGAAATCATTGATGCTAGTCTCATTGCCATTGTGTGCGCGTTAGTATCCGCAGATATGTAAAGTGTTGGCACATTAGTCTTGAGAGCGAGTGCTAGTGCTAAGGTAGATTTACCTGTACCTGGAGCACCTGCAAACATTGAAACTTCTGAACGACGAATGATAATCTTGTTCTGTTCGAATGCTTTAAAGCAACTAGGAAGAGGTTCGCCTCCGATAGATGCACGTCCTACTGAACGGGCTAACGTTCTCATTGGCTACCTCTTTCTAGTTAAAATGGAAATGCTTCGTTTTCTAGTTTACTGGTTTGCACTGCTCTGGACCCTGCGGCATCGGGCAGACCCACATCGCGTATGGATTGCCTGTCTTGCTGCTGATTCCCGACTTGTACTTGCGTGGACCATGTTGACATCTTGGTCCCGTCGACCCTGCTGGTCCCGTATCGGACGGAGTTTGCGCCTGGGGCGGAGTTGATGACTGCGGTGCCCCTGTGCTTGCGGTGGAACTCGATGTCGATAAAGGGGATACCGTAACCGCCGTTGCCAACTGACGTTGAGTTGCTGCAATTTGAGTTGCGTAATCACCAATATTCTCAAGCAATACAGATAATTCATCCGCAGTGTTAGCGCGGATATTTATCATATCGCCTGTTCCTACCTTGTAAGAGACCTGTAACTTCCAGTCTTCTGTGGACATTATTTCTCCTTCTTAATGTAAAATTGGCAATGCTCTGTAAGGCCACAGAGGTATTGACAATTGTTTGTGTTGGGCAAGAATATACCAGATTTGCGAGCCTTGTCAAACTGTTCAATCAGATACTCCATCTTTTCGAAGGTATACTGACTTAGGTCCACCATATCTGCCATGCCGTTTCCGCGTGACATATAGTAAGTTCCCCATTTGACTGGCACTCCGAAGGTAAGTTCAAGTCCCATTTTGTAGAAGCCAAGTTGTAGGCTACTGTTAGGTGTTTGTTGGCTTGTCTTTAAGTCGACAATTACTAACTCTCCATTGACCTCGAACACACGGTCGATAACCATCTTGATTGGGACGCCAGCAACTTCTGGCATTAGTCCAAGTTCGATAGCCTTGTTTCCGTCTGGTGCTGTCCAGATTTTCCAGTCAGGATTGTGCTTGCGCCAAGCGATGTAACCATCGACCCATACTGGACCAGTTTTATTCCACCAAGTTGCGTCTTCCTTGTTGGGATTGGCTTTAGTGGCCCTACCCCCAACTCGAGCAGTGGCAACATCCATGTTGGCGGTGGATTCAGCCCACGCACTTTCCCATAGTTTTGCGACATCGCTCACGAATTCTCCCTATCCCAATCTTCACATGCTTTATGGAACGCAGTTCCACCTGCTGACCAGATAGACGGTTGTTCTTCTTTGTTCAGTAGCCTACCTAGGTAGTACTGATACCCACAAGTTAGGTAGGTGCTAAATGCCGAGTAGGACATATGTTCTGGTAGTGTATATTCTTCAAGTTGTATTGACATAGATGTAATTATAGCATGAAGTGAACATGTCTTGTCAACAAATTTAAACATTTGACAAGTAGTAAATCTTATGTGTATAATATATATTAATATTTTATATAATAATACAAGCGCTTAGGCGCTTGTTTATATATAATATATATAATTATATATATTAGGAGAAGCAATGTCAAACATCTGGACCATTTTCTGGGCAGTCCTTGCTGCCAATGTGGTTGGTTACTTTATTGTAGATGCAATTCAGGAACTCATCAACAAGTACAAAATCAAGAAGCGTCTCAAAGAGATGGAAGCCTTTTTAGACTATATGGAGGACGAAGAGGCTGACGACGACTGGGACGATGAAGACGATGACTGTTGTGAAGACGACAATAAAAAGTAAATAAAAGCAAAAAAGACCCCCTACCTAGTAGATTATACTAGATAAGGGGTCTTCTTGTCTTAAAAGGGGCCTGGAAGGCCTTTAAAGGTTATTTTTCGGAGCCTACACCGAACTCAGTTTCAGTCTTGTCAAGGGCTTTTGCCGCTGGACCAGCCACAGAGGCTAGGACTGCTGATACTACAGGGTCAAACCCTAAAGCATTAGATGAGATTAAGGTTAGGGCTGATACTATCACACCACGAAAGTATGACTTTAGTACTGCCTTACGCTTTGGGGTTAGTACTGCTTTTAATGATTCGAACATATGTTCTCCTTTAGTTTTTGAACTTCGGCGTCCCGAAGCCAACAATATACACAGGTAATTTTCTCTTATTGTTTGCTTTGTAGGCACGAATTTTAATTGCCACTTCGCCACCATTTGACTGGCTACCTGTCTTGCCATCGGCGGTGGTATTGCCTTCTACCGTAGTGACTGTACCGTCACCATTGTCACTAATTACGATACCAACGTGGTCAATTTTTTCGCCACCAGGAAAGTCAAAGAATGCAATAAAACCATGCTTAGGTTTAGCGGTAGCCGCATTAACCCATAGTCCTTTACCTTGAAATCCCGCAACACCAGCAGGTGTATATACGCAAGAAGGTATAAGTAACTTTACTTGCTTTGCACACCAGTCAACAAAATAACCACACCAGAATTGTCCATTGTTGTTATTGTATTTGACCTTATTAGAGTTTGCTGGTTTTTCTTTGGTGCCCACTTCTTGTACTGCAATCTGACAGAAGTCTTCACGATGTCCCATATTATTTTCCTATAAGTTCCTTAACCAAATCGGTAAGCAGGTCAACCTTCTCTTCTAGTTTATTGACTTTATCTTTCATGCTACCGCCACCATTAGGCTTGAGTTCGTAAAGATAGTGCTTAACTAGAAATCTTACGCCAGCAGCAGCGCCGCCCATAAGGGTGAACGCAGCCACGGCTAAACCTGCCCACTCGTTTGCTGTCATTATACTGTCCTCACCGTTAACTCAATGATACCGCCAAAACCATTGCTGTCGCGGTCAGGAGGTGTTAGTCGTGTAAATAGTTGTCTTTCGATTTGTACTTGGAATGCTTCACCAGTAGATAAATCTTGGAAGGTAACAATGTCACCAGATTCCTCAATTTCTTCTAGTCGCTGAATGCGCTCTAGCGCTCTACCGTTGTATCCAAATTCTGCATTATACCTATCTGCTTCTGTATCGTAGCAATAGACAGGGAATTGAATGAGACGTTGACGAGGCGTAGCAATTGTAGCCTTAGCCTGATAGCCCTTGAAGACAGGGCCTGCGGTTGTAGTGTCACCGTCTCTGTACAAAATGAATTTATAGGCAACATATTCTTGAGCCGTTGAAGGTTGGTTAGTTGTAACTTCAACAGGTGAGATGTTGTAATCGTATGCGATATGGTCGTACTCTGTGCCGTCTTTGTCAACGGTTTCGAGTGTCATTGAACCAAATGTAAAATCTCCACGACCAAGTAGGCGCTTGAAGTTCTTAGGTTCCAATGTGCCAAAGCGGATATTACCAGTGGTGATATAACCAGATGGAATTAAGTTTTCAGCATCTTCAACGTATACCGCACCAGGTAGTTGCACGTGAGCAAGAGAACTAGATACGGCAGTAGACGCTACGTTTCCTGCCGTCTTTGCATAAGACAAGGTGTATGTAGTTACCGCAGTAAGTGTATATGTTCCTGAACTGCTATTAAAGGTAGAATCAACACCCTGAATCCAGACCTCATCGCCAACGGATAATCCGTGCGCAGTAGATGTTGTAAGAGTTGCCACGTTAGATGTCAACTGCTTATTAGTAATCTGGGTGCCTTTAGTAAGACTTTGAGACGCGAAAACAATTCGGTCTGTTCCGTCAACGAAAGCACATGATGTGGTGTATCTTCCTGTCACGCCACCATAGTAGACATCGTTAGCCCAAGCGTAGCGAAGTGTTTCGATTTCGTTACCTAAGTCAAAGCGAATAGTACCAGGGTTGCCATCTACACCTGTTGTAGCCCATACATACTTATCGCGTGCAGCGAAGTCGTACACAGGTTGGTCTGTCTCTACAATAAGTGGACCATAGATAATAGAACCATCGGTATCAGAAAGGGTAGCAGCACGCACGCCCTTGTTGGTACCAATCATTAAGATACCAAGGTAGTAATAGATTCGATGCACAATCTCGCCAACTGGGAGTTCAGCAGCAACTACCGCAGATGTAAGTGTTGGCATTGCGCCAGCAGTAGTTAAAGTAAACTTTAGAATTGTTGACTGGATACCGTTGTAGCCAGCAACATAGATTGCTGAACCAGATGCAGTAATGCTTGAATATACGTGACTTGATGAAGGATGTGTATATACTGGGCTAGGTAATGCTGTAGCCGCTGGAGAGATTTCATAAATTTTATTATTTATGGAAACAACAATACGCTCTTTAACGTACTCCATGATAGCATTAGATACTACGTTTGCAGAATCTTTCCACATTTGTACTTCATCAGCAGTGCTTGCAGAAGAACCAGTAAGTGGCTTCTTGTACATTGCTGTTTTAGTTACACCAGAATCATCAATCTTGGTAATCCAATAAGCATATGTGCCATCATCGCAGATAGCATATACTGGATATGATGTACCTATATTGTAATCAATAAAGTGAACTGGATTAGTAGGGTCATCTGCTGGAATCTTGTCTACGTCGTATTCATCATGAAGCAGTACACCTTTGGTGTTATTCCATTGAATAGAGCGCAATGTTTGGAAGGGGCGACCATTGGTTTGTAAATCACCAGTAGTTAGGTGTCCCACGGTGCAGTCCTTTAATAAAGTAACCTCACCTTTTGTCCAGACATTTACACCCTTGCTGTCAGCAAAACGATAGTGTCCATTCTCATCAGTTGTTGCTGGGTCAAAGAACTTAATTCCAGAACCTGAGTGGAAAGACATTTGGCTACGTAACCACCAACCAGTTAGAGATTGCTCTCCTGGTTCTGCACCGTTGTCAAACTGGTCTTTCTTAAAAGGAGCAGTCTGGCGAGTGTATGGGCGGCTATCGCTAATAGCGTAGACGAAAGGCATGCCACCAATTGCACAATCGTAAGCAACGTCAGTATTTTGCCAAGTTGAAGAACTTGATACAACACCTAAGTCGACTGCGATTGCTCGCGTGGCACGACCTTCGGTTATATCACGATTAGCCATTATGCTCCTTAGTTAAAAAGTTTTGTTACTTAGATAGTGCAGCGATTTCGTCAGCAGTAAGTCCTAGTGCTGCTAACTTAGCCTGTGCAGATGCCTTTGCTTCTGCTGCTGCAGCCTCTGCTGCTTCACGCTCTGCTTGCTCTGCAGCGAACGCTGCTGCATCTGCTTCACGCTGTGCGATTTCTTCTGCGGTAAGAGTAACTACTTGAGTTTCCCCTGTCTCACAGTTAACGACGATTTTTGTATCGGTCATTGTTGTTGCTCCTTAGTTGTTGTTGTTAGTATTTACGGATACCGTAGAGAGTAGCCGAAGAGTATTGTAAAAATCCATAGTGTGTTTGACCTACGGATATAGAAGTGATAGGCGAAGTGTTTGACCAAAGAGATGCGTGCATACCGCAATATGCAGTAGTTGCATTTGTTTCTTGGGCTTTATCAGAAGATACAGATTTATTATTACTTGATGTATAGTTAGGAATATATACTTCTAAGTTACTAAATGTACTTGACGTTGAAGTGTCTCCATTAACTTCTCCAATGTACATAAAAGACAAACCTGTTAAACTGTCTGACGAAGCAGAGGCTCCATTTCCTGTTAAACGTCTTGATTGATAACCAGAAGAAGAACCATTAAAAGCAATAGTTGCATTACTATAAGTTAATGTTGAACTTACTCTTGCACTTAATACTATTTTTAAGTCAGTATATATTTGTGGAATATTATTGAAATCAATACTAGTAGCCCCACCACTACCTACGGTAACTGTCTGAATAGGAATCATATTAGCCATTAGGAAGCCGCCTTAACGCCGTATAGGGTAAAAGAAGAATTAGCAAGCCAGGTAGAACTGGATAGGGATAATGTAATACTATTAATAGCGGAAGTGCTACGCCATAATCCTACGATTGCGTGAGTGCCAGCGGCGGTAGAACCATTGTAATTATTTCTAGACAAAAATGTTTTATTTGTAGTTGTATTTGCATAGTTCATTACATTAATAATATGGTTTCCTACTAGTGTAGTATCGGCACTACCAATGTATCCAGTTGTCTGGCTAGTTCCTCTATCAGAGCCAGCACTTGCAGTTCCATAAATTCTTGTATAAGAATAATTGCTACCAGTGTCTGAATTAAATCTTAAATAGTTATCAGTATAAGCAGTAGTGCCGCTATTAATAACTAATACTAAATCAGTATAATCTTGTGGAATAGAACTAAAAGTAACAGTAGCGGTTGCACTTGCCAATATCTGAGTAGCAATCGGGGTCATAGTAGATGGTAGTGGCATTATGCACCTGCTCTCTTGATACCAAATAAATCTATTCTACTATATTGTCTTAATCCATCATCACAAGTAACTAAAATAGTGTTAATAGCGGCAGTTGATAGCCAAACGCCAGAGTTTAAAGCACTATATCCACTACCGTTTCCATCCCAACCACCTAAACCTCTTACTGTTTTATATTTATTTGTATTTGTATAATCTAAAATATCGCAAACAATTACTCCAAAAGCACTAGCAGTTTCACCGCCAGCAGGATAATAGCCAATCGTGCTTCCATTTGATGACGCAGTTCCGCCCTCTGCTCCTGCACTAGAACCATTGCCCCTTAATTGATGGTAAGTATATGAAGTAGAAGAATCATCATTGAATCTTAAACGGTGAACACAGGCTCCCGTTAACCCAGCAGTTCTACCTTTTGTAGATAATCTAAGTTGTAAGTGTTCATAAGAAGCAGGAATATTACTAAACGTGACCGATGTATCTCCACCGCTACCAATAATTGCAGTAGCAATAGGAATCATAGCGCCTGGGTCTGCATTACCTGGAGCAGTCAGATTACCATTCTTGCTTTTATATTTAAGACTGATAGATGCCATTATACTTCCGCCTTTATCCCGTATAAGGTTGCTGTGCTGTATTGAGAAAATGTATTATTTTCTGGAATCATCTTAATTGAATTAATCGCAGAAGAATTATTCCATAGACCAGCAACAAAAGTAACATAGGCTGTTGTTGCATTGTTTTCGTGAGCAGCATCTCCAGACCAAGACTTATATGTAGAACCTACATAATTAGGAATATAAATACTTGCATTGGTAAAAGTATTAGAAGTTGAAGATGAACCATTATAAAACATAGGAGCAGTAGAAGTATCACTTACGGCAGAAGCGCCACTGCCATATATACGTCTGTTAGAATAATTTCCAGTAGTCAAATCAGAATTAAAACGCAAGAAAATTCCATCTACCACAGAGGCGTTGCCGCCTCTTATGCTATAGTTAATTACCAAGTCAGTATAGTTCTGCGGTATAGCCAAGAAGTCAATGCTGCTTGCTCCACCTGAACCTACAGTTACGCTTGCTATCTTAGAATATGTGTATGCCATTATGCTGCCGCAATTCCGTATAGGGTAAAGGTTGAGCCAGGTGCAAAACTAGAACCAGCAATAATAGTTAATGAGTTAATTGCAGCAGTTGAACGCCACATTCCAATAGTTGCTGCGGTCTCAGCACCTGCTGAGTTAACTCTGGAAATAAAACTTTTATATGTACTAGTATTTGCGTAGTTCATAATATGACTTAAAGAATTTATTTGACCAGTACCTAGATTAATTGAGTTAAGAAATGAATAACCATAGTTGGAATGTCTATTAGATACTGCCGTACTTCCATTTCCCTCTACTATAGTATCACTATAGTTGCTTCCAGTATCTCCATTAAAGCGCATAACAAGAACATCTGTAGATACAAATGCTCCAGAAAATACTAATATCAAATCAGTATAAGTTTGCGGGATAGAAGATATAGTTATTTGAGCCTGAGATGCCGTAAGTGTTTGAGTTGCTATCGGAGTATAAGTTCTGCCAGCCGCCATTAGTTAACCTCGTATTCCGTATAGTGCAAAGTGTGAATACTGCTTAAAACTTGAACCAGATGTAAAAGAAATTGATGAAATTGCACTTGTGCTATTCCACATAGCAGAATCTAATAAGATTGCTCCACTACCGTTGTTATCATTTCCGCCTAAACAACGCATAGTTTTATATTTGTTAGTATTTGTATAATCTAATATATCAATTACAAAAGCACTAAACACATTAGCGTTTTGTCCATCACGCGCTACAAGTTCTTGAAATTGATTTGCACTTGTTAGCGCACCTGCTGAACCAGTTATAGTATTTGTTCCTTGACCGCCAAATCTATGCCACCAGTAATTGTTTGTAGTGTCTGAATTTAATGTAATAGTTAAATCATCTTGTCCAGTAGCACCAGTAGCAGTTCTTGCTAATGCTCGTATTTGTAAATGAGTAAATGTACTAGGAATAGAACTGAATGTAATAGTTGAACTACCACCACTACCTACGGTTACAGTAGCAATAGATTCATAATCTCCAGGCAGGATAATGCTATTGCCCACCTGAGCACTTCGGCTGAATGAGCCAGACTTAAGACTTCTAATAGCCATTACATAACTCCGTAAAGGGTAGCGGTTGAACCTGCTGCAAAGTTTAGTGAACTACTACAATATAAAGTAATTTGATTTACTGCTGCAGTGTTAGACCATAAGCCAGCAATTAACTGAGAGTATGCCTGTGTTGCATTATTTTCTTCAACACTTTCTGCTGAAAATGCTTTATAATTACTTCCTGTATAATTAGGAATATAAACAGATATATTACAAAAAGTATTTGCGGTTCTTGTTGAATAGTTTAGTTCACCAAGATAAGTTCTAGCAAGGTTATTAGATGCAGCACCAGACCCGCTGCCTTGAAGATACCGAACTGTAAAATTAGCAGAAGAATTATTTAAATTCATCAAAAGTTCAGGAGAACCGCTTGCGGCTCTTCCAGAAACTAATACCAATAAATCAGTATATCCACTAGGTATACTAGTAAAGTCTATACTAGCCTGTGGTGTAGCAACTTCAACAGAAGCAATCTTAAATAGTTGTAGCGCCATTATAGATTACCTGCCTCTATGCCATAGAGTTTGAATGTGGAGCCAGAAAGGAATACACCAGCAGAACCAGCATTGATTAAATCAATACGGTTAATTGCTGAGGTACTGCGCCATAATCCTACAATTGCATCTGTACTACCTGCAGCATTATTGTGACGAGCCAATGCAGTTTTATATGTAGTGCTATTAGCATAGTCTTGCACCGATACAATCATATTATCAGAGATTGAAGTTGGTAAAGAAGAACCCCAGTTAAGGTAAATCTGTGTAGTCGTAGAGCGTCTATCAGATGCAGCACTTGTTCCATTGCCATATATAATAGTATATGAATATAATGATGTGCTATCGTTATTAAAACGCATAAGTACATCTACCGCTTGAGTTGCACCACTATTAACAACTAAAACCAAATCAGTGTAAGTTGCTGGAATAGAACTAAAGGTAACTGTTCCCGTATTGCTACCAAGTGTTGTGCTACTAATCAAAGTGTATGTGCCAGTTTTAGCAGCCATTAGTTACCCCTTGATTCCATATAGTGATACTCTTGTATACTGAACAAAATTAGAACCATTACCCTCTAGTATTAAAGATACAACAGCATCTGTAGACATCCACATTCCAGAAGCAAGAGTTAAAGCGCCAGAACCATTGTTGTCTTGACCAGATAATGAACGAACAGTCTTGTATTTATTTGTATTTGTATAATCAAGAATATCAATAACCGCTACACCAAAGTCACTCGCTGTTGCATTGTTTCCAGTTATTGAAGCCATATCTTGAATACCAGCAGTTGAACCAGTGGAAGTTCCACCTGATATGGTTGCACCATTTCCTTGAAGATAATGACTACGATAATTTGTAGAAGTTGCATCTGCGTTCATAGCAATTCGTACGCCACCATTGGTAGAGGAAACATTTGTTCTACCAATAAGACGCAGTTGTAAATGCTTATACACTTGTGGTATATCATTAAAAGTAATATTACTTACGCTAGTAGAACCAACCACCGTAGTAGCAATAGGTTCCATATAATTGTTATCTAGCGCAAGGCTGATGCCAGTTGCGCCAGACTTTGCACTAGTAACCGACATTAGACAGAAGCCTCATCTCCGAAAGCAGAGAACGCTAAGTTAGCAGTTGATGCGTATACAGTAATAACATCTGTAGTAGCAAGAGTAATACCAACTGTGATGATAGTAGTATCTGCTGCACCTACTGTTACATCATATGCTAGGTAGTGCTGGTTAGCCAGTGTTGCTCCAGCAGGACGGATAGCAATACGATAGGTAGCAGATGATGATGCTAGGTTACAGACAGAGATACTTGATACTACCGCTTCCTTAGAAGATGGTACTGTGTATAGAGTAGTTGCTGTTGTTGCTGATGGGTTTGATTGCCCAAGTACTTTTTTCGCCATTTGATTACGCTCCCATTAGCATAAAGATTGAAGGGGTAGGGTCTGTTACGATTGTTGACCAAGAAGCAGCAGTGCCGTTCGTAGTCAAATACTTTCCTGAATTACCAGTCTGGCTTGGTAGTGCATCTACTGATGCCCAAGATGAAGTAGTTCCATCTGTGGTTAGATACTTGCCAGAGTTGCCAGTCTGAGATGGCACTACATATGTAGTTGAATCTGTAGCCACCAAAGTCTTAGATGATGGAATAGAAGTTCCATTAATGCTTGTAGCAGTTGCTACACCCAATGCAGGCGTTGTAAGTGTTGGGCTATTTTGCATTACAAATGTTGAACCAGTACCAGTCTGAGATGCTACTGCAGTTGCTGCACCTACAGATGTAATCGGACCAGTCAGGTTAGACGGTGCAACTGTTACATTGTCTACATAGTATTTAGTTGCTGCATCTTGTGCGCTTGTCGGGTCACCCATACCAGTAATCTTATTGGTGCCCATTGCGATAGCGCCAGACATAGTGCCACCAGTTGTAGATAACTTGCCAGCAAGTGAGTTAGTTACTGTTGTCGCAAAGTTAGCATCATCGCCAAGTGCTGCAGCAAGTTCATCAAGAGTGTCAAGAGCGCCAGGTGCTGATGCAATCAAGTCTGCAATCTCGGTCTGCACATAAGCAGTAGTTGCAATCTGAGTAGTATTGGTATTAGCAGCAGCGGTAGGTGCTGTTGGTACACCAGTTAATGCTGGTGATACTAACGGAGCATAAGTGCTTGATGCTGTAGATGTAGATAACTTAGAATCAATCTGGGTTTGAATAGCAGATGTAACACCATCTAGGTATCCAAGTTCAGTTGCTGACACTGTAGATGACGGAGCAATCTTTGTCCAGTCAATTGCAGCAGAAGCATTGATATCTGCGTTAGTTACTGAGTTAGCAAGGTTTAATTTACCATATGCAATCTGAGCAGATGTATTAACGTCTGCGTTTACGATAGCACCAGTTGCAATTGATGTATTTAAAGTTACGTTGCCTGTGCCATCAAATGACTGAGCAGATGCTTCTACATCTCCAGTAATCTGGAAGTTGCGAGCAGTCGCTAAGGCAGTTGCTGTAGCGGCATTACCTGTAGTTGAGCCAGATGAACCAGATACATTACCAGTAATATTGGCGGTAATTGTACCTGCCGAGAAGTTACCAGATGAATCACGGGCTACGATAGCAGAGTTTGTGTTGGCTGATGTTGCAGTAGTTGCTGAGTTAGATACTTTGCCAGCGGTTGAGATTGTACCCAACTTGGTGTCTGCAATTGCTGCAGAAGAATTAATATCAGCATTAACAATTGTGCCATCGGCAATCATTGTTGATGTAACTGTGCCAGTATCAGTAGTCTTAACTAGGTTGGCTAGTGTAATACCGTGAGCAGTTGTGGTGTTCTCGATATGCTCGTTAGCCTCACGTAGGTCACGACCTGTAACCATGTGGCGTACGACAGCGCCAGCAGAGTGTGCTTGTCCAACACCAGCCGCTTCTACACCACGTACAATTGTGATAGTGTTGCCACTAATGGCGGTAATATCTACAATTTCTTCAAGTGCTGTATCTGGGTCGATTACTACGGTAAATGTATTACCGCCTGCAATAGATGCCTCGTCAATTCCACCACGAAGGATTATGCCGTCTTGAACAGTAGCAGTTGTTGCTGATGCTGTTAAGGCCGCTGATAATTTGGTTTGCTGAGAGCGGGATGAGTATTTTCTTGTTGTCATTCAGGTTCCTATCGGCGGGAGAAGTGAACTCGAGGTGGATAATTCTGTTGCTGCGACTTTACTTCTTCGTTTAGACGTTGAGTGTAAAGTGCATAAAGTTGTTTAGTTGCAGACTGAGATGCTCCGTAAGGACGCTTTGCGTCTACTTCGTCTGCTTGTGGTGTTGTCTGAGAAGCACGTGCTGGGTCAAGGAATGAGATTAAGCGATATGCTGCACCAAGAATTACCACATCGCGTGTAGATTCTGGTAAGCCAGTAATGGTTGCATAATCATCTGTATTTGCTGAGAATACTACAGGGTCTGTTGCGTACACCACACGTACAGTACGACCAGGAATAGGATAATCACCAATTGTAATTGTTTGCGCACCAGAGCCAAAAGCGGTAGTATCTGCTGTTGATTCAAAGTCCCAACGACGAATAGGAACCCACTCTTGAGTAGGTCCGATATCCTGCCAAGAAACTGTAAGGATGTTCTTGATGTTTAGGTTATTGAATGCGTAAGTATTTTGAGCAGCATTGAAAGTAAATGTTGTTGACTTTACCGCAAAGATGCTTGAGCCTAATGAGCGAATAGTGTCATTGATTGCTCGCTTAATTACGCTCTTAGGGAAGGTTGGAGAAATGGTTACTTGCGCATCGGCAGCATGAGTAGCAGCAGTAGTACCCAAGTAACCACGTCCATATGGAGCCACAGTCGCTGTATTAGCAAGGCGGTCAAACGAATCAACCCACATTAGTTCTTCGTCAATTTCGACAATGCCTTTGCCAACTGAATCTGTTGAACCCAATGACAGAATGAGTGGAGATGCAGATGAAGATGTTGTTGTGGTAACTGCAGTCTTTAGATAGGTCGAGCGGTCCTGCTGGAAGGTATAACCAGCAAGGTTAGCACGAACCTCATTCATCATATCTGTCAGAGTTGCCATTATTTCCTCTTATTTCCCACGAATATATCGTAATAATTTACATCAAATGAAAACCGCTTCATGTGAGGAACGGTTGCATCCGTATGAGCAAAGACTGGAATTTCAGCCTTGTCACATAGGGAGAAGAAGTAGATATCCTCACCCATAAAATTCTCACCATGTCCAATGTCTGAGAACAATGGGACGTTTGGTAGTACTGCTTTGATTCGGTCGATTACACTACGATGCATAAGAACGAATCCCATGCCTGCAGCACCAACCTGTATTAACTTGTTTTTAGGTAGAGGATGAACGCGTTGAATCCCTACATTGTTATCTTTTTGTACAAACCAGAAAAGCGTTGGCATTGGTTCCATCAAAGTATCTTCTGGGAAATCTGTAGTGAAGTAAACGCCAGTTACAATTGGACGTTCCTTCGCATCTTTGTTATCCCAAAGAAGTTTAAACTTATCTGGAGAGATTACCACATCTGAATCTACCCAAAGTAGCCAATCCGATTTGGCATTCTCATACCAATAGTTAATTACTCTGTCACGTTGACGGGCAATTTGATTACCCTGACTACGTAAAGTAGTTACTACTTCGACACCAGAATGTAACATGACATCAGTCACGCCTTGCATGAACTTTCCGTCTACCATTCCATTGTCGCACCAAGCGATGCTTAACTTGTCTTCCATTTTGTCCCCTTATGAAATTAAATTACCACTTAACCTTGTCAGCCCAATATGCTGCAGACATCTTGCCTTTAGCGATATTCTTAGCATGACGAGCCTTGAATGACTTGCGTCGTGCAGCGTAGGATGCAGATTCCCCTGCTTTCTTAGGAGAACCTGACACACCCTGCTGTCCAAAGCGAATTGTCTTTACTTGACTTCCAGACTTAGCCACAACAACGTGTGACTTAGTTGGATGACTAGGTGTACGCTTTGGCTTATTATAGCCAGATACACCTGCTCGCTTTAAACGTGAATCTTTCATTTCTTCTTAGACTTCTTAGCCATCTTTGCTTCGCTCATAGCAATAGCAACTGCCTGCTTACGAGACTTAACAACCTTGCCGCCTTTGCCAGAGTGTAAGGTACCAGACTTGTACTCTTTCATTACTTTAGCGACTTTCTTTGCACCTGTTGCTTTTTTCATTAGTTCACGTTTCCGTTAGGCCAGACGCCCCACTTGTTAGAAATCTTTTCTTTTACTTTAGCGACATTCTTAGGACCAACTTTCCCAGCCCTAACCATTTTAGCGTATTCTGCTTCTGCCATTTGACCAGGAGATTTGGTAACAACTCTTTCGGCCTTAGCATTTGCTGCAGCCTTCTTGGCTGCCGCTAAACGTGCGTTCTCGGCCATGTTAGCGACCGCCCATAATCTTGTTAAAAGCCTTCTTTTTGGCGTTAACTTCTTCACGCTTAACCTGAACAGCGCCACGTGTAGCAGTACGCGCTAAGTCATTAGCAATACGTGACTTAACAATTGGAACTAACTTCTTAGCCATTTCCTGTTGAGACTTAGCAGAGAGGCCAGTGCTTTTTAATCCGCTCCAAACATACTTGCTTGCGGCAGCCTCTGCAACATCGGCGCCTTTCTTGCCTGCTTTAAATTGCGCTTTATATGCTTTTTCTTTTGTTGTGTCAGCCATATTACTTCTTCTTTCCCATTTTCTTAGGCATAGCCTTCTTCTTAGAGCCGTATTCCATCTTGCGCTCTTTCTTGCCTTCCATCTTTTCGTGCTTCTTCATAGCACCCTTAGACTTGTACTTCTCGCCCTTCATTGACATCAACTTGTCTCCTTTATGAGTTCAGAGTTACGCTTTGTAACCTTATCCGCTCGAATCATCGTTCCGCCATCGTACGCTTTACCAAGTGTTTCACTTGCTTTAAGCGCTGCTTCAACCTGTATGGTGTGTGTACCATTAGGTTGAATTCCTTGTGCTCTAGCATCTCGATATGCTTTTAGTCGTCCCTGGAACTTCTTCTCAGGAGTGTCTCTGCCAGCATCTCCAGTATTAAGTTGTAAACCTTTTGCTTTGCATCCAAAACATGGGTCATAGTTGCATAGACTGTGGTCTATCTCAACTACTTCCTCGTCTCTGAACGGTTGACTAGATTCAGTACCGCAAAGAAGACAATCCCATAAAGCAGCAGTAAAATTGTGGTTATCATCAAATCCCCACTCCTTAACCCTACTAATATGAGAACACTTAGGCTGCTCTAAAGTTTGCTTCCGTGACACCAATGCCCCCTGCAATTAATGCTGCTTTTTGTTCTTCGGTTACTTCATGTTCGTGGCCACCTAGCCAGTAGTCATCATAAGCATCTAACTGGTCTTGAGTGAACCATCTACCTGTACGGTAGGTCGAGCCATTACGTACAACCGTAAGCCCTCTGTTCAACTTGTAAAAGAAGAATAGGCGGTGATAACCTGACGGTCCTTCTTCTACAACTGGTGTAGTAAAGATATAATTTGCCATTGTTCTCCTTAGTGAACTTACTGATAGAACTGGAGTTTCCCCCAGTCCTACCCGTCAATCAACTAAGCGATTGAAGAACCTGATTCGATGCGATATAGCGCTTCTTCGCGGTAGCGAGCGAAGCCTAGAACACCGTACCAACCGATTGGACGGAAGCGGTTCAACTTATCGGTAACTGGACCAATAACTGTGTGTGGCTCTTCTGCCACTGCTTCTGCAAGTGCTTGCTGTCCGCAGATGATTGTGCGATACACCTTTGCAGATGAAGCACCGTCAGTTGCTGAGTACAAGCGTGGTGATTCTACGAAGAATGCACCCTTGTAGCGGCCAATTTCGCCTGCCCAGATGCGGTCTTGTGAGATACCGTATGCATTTGGAACTACCCAACCTGCAGCGCTGCCTGCTTCAAGCATAAGGTCGTGAGCGACGTCTGGGTGGATACCAGCCCAGTAGTCCATGCCACGCTTGCCTGATGCCTTGTTGCCGCGAAGTTTAGCAACAGCCTTACCGATATTAGCGGTTGAAAGTGTTGCTGCTGCTGTGATTGTAGCAGTTGATGTTGCTGTTGAACCTGAGTAGATTACGTTTGAACCGCCGCGAAGTGCTGTCATAGCAAGTGCGTCGATTGAATCTGCCTGGTTGCGAGCCATCAATGTTACGATGTCTGGGTCGACATCTGTTAGTGAGAACAACTTTAGAGCACGTGTGTTGGTTGTTGCATTACCGAATTCCTGCATTGTGATTGTCACAGATGTAGGAGTTGCGATTGTAACACCATCGATGTCTGATGTCTCGGTTAGTGCAGTTGTAGCGTTTGCTAAATCTGCATACTTCTGTAGAACTACAACGTTACCGTTGTTAGTTGGTGATACTGGACGCTTGTCTGCGACAGAACGAATAAGAGGTTCGTCACGTAGAGCAAATTCAATGAACTTGTCATACGCCTTCTGTACGAGACCTGCGCTACCAGCGGTTCCACCCAAAGACGCTGAGTCTGTTGATGTGTAATTTGTAGCCAAGTTGTCACCTCCAGTGACTAGATACTATGATTGATTATTCGGAGTAAAGAATTCGGCGAAGTTCTTCTGGGCTTGAAGCCTGGTCGATTCGCATTTCGAGGTCTTCTCCGCGGTCAGGTGTTGTAGCACCTTGTGTGATTCGGTCCTGTTGGCTAATAGCCGCTCGGTCCTCTTCACTTACTTTAGATGCTGCCACTGGCTGCCATCCGAAATCTTCTCCATTATCATGAAGCCAATCTTTGATTGCTTCTGGAGTTACATTATCGATATCCTTTAGGATATATTTAGCAGCGCTAGGCTTAACACCTTCTTTTTCTAGGATTTCTTTGACAGTACGTTCCGACTGAACTTTCTTAAATCCCACTAGTTCGGATTCTAGTTCTTTAATGCGCTTTTCTTTAGCGCGGTCTGCTTTACGTAATTGACGTACGAGGTCATTGTCATTCTGCTGACCATAATTAGCATCTGTCGTTGTGTCGTCGTCTTCGTCTTCCCAGTAGTTGTTGCTCATAGCAACCATCCACCCTTCTATTCGTTGTTAGTCGCAAGCCACGATTGCTATTCGGGGAAATAGGTCGGCTCTTGCTACCAGTCTGTTACGCTGGCGGGGCTGGTCGGTCCGCTCAGGATTCTTTTATACTAAACCAGAAGGCTTAGAGCCAAAACTTCTAGAACCATAGGTTCCTGCTTTGCCTAAGTATCTGGCCGCTTCTGCAGCGGCTAATTCATCTTTCTTGCGCTGTGCTGATGCAAGTCCTAAGATGTTTGCTTGTTCTGCTTCCATTTGTCCATATTGTGACATGTAAGGAGTAATCGAACTCAAGAATTCAGCACGTGGCAGTTCCTTAGCAATTTTTTCGTAGTCAGCCTTAGCCTGAGTTAGATTCTCGCCTGCTGCGACAAATGTTTCTGCTCCAAGTGTTCCGCTTACTACGTTAGAGTACATCTTGTTTTGAACTGTAGTTGCTGCCGCGAATGCATTCAATCCTTGTGCTAGTGCTGCGCCACCAACTTCGGCTGCGGTAACCTTACGCTCAAGTTCTGGTAATTGATTCTTAGGGTCTAGCATAGCGCCTACGATATCACCAGTAGAAAGCATTGGATAGAACTTCTTCCAAGACTGTAAAGTCTCTGGGTCTGCGTGTAGTAGACGGTTATAGCCTAAAGATACACGCGTACCAACTTCGGTAGAATCTACTTCATTCCCAATTAGATTTCCGTAGTAAGTACGGTTCTGGAATTGAGGCAGGTTATACGCTCTAAAAATCTTTTCATATGCTGTTTCAGTTCTAAGATAATCAATCTCTGTAAGCATAGGCTTGCCCTTTTCCATAAGGACCTTATTGCCAGAGAAACGAATCATGTAATTCTGATTAAAGTTAGGGTCTGTGCGAAGCAAAGTTAATAAGTCTGCTGACGAGATATCTGGATAAGTTGCACGGATACGTGCGATATCATTTGCGATATCAAACATACCCCAAGCCTTAAACTGGCTAAGAAGTGCTAGATAAGCAGGGTCATCAATTGTTGTTACTTTTACTGGCGGAGGATTGCCAGGTACAAAAGGGTCGTAAGGGTCGACGGCACGAAGATTTTCATATGCCGCAATTACAGTATCTTCTGCCGCAGATATTCCTTTAACATCTTCCTGAATAGCAGCAGAAACTTCTGCAATTGTCTTATCGGTAGCAGCGACCTCAGCGGTTGCGACCTTAACATTCAGTGCATTTAGATTCTGTTGCGCTTGGTTTAACTGAGTTAATACAGCCTTGTAGTTGGTTCCTCTTGCCCCAGCATTAAACATCTTAGTTGCTCGAGCCTGTAAACTCTCTACCTTTGCAGCCGCAGCAACTTGTTCGGGTGTGCCACTAGGTGTTGGCGCTACGTAATCTTCGCCTTCGATTCTTCTTGCCATTATACCGTCATTCCGAAAGCCTCAGCAACGGCACGTAGGTCGTTTCTGTTGATTTCTTTGTAGTAATCAGTATCTTTAATCGCTGGGTTAGACCATTGATTCTTAATCCAAGTATTAACTGGAACTACAGATGTACCTGATGCTACGTCGTAGAACTTAGTAACATCTACTTGGTCTTCTGGAACTCCATAGATTCTTGAGTATGCTGTGGTGTAAGGAGCAAAGAATTGCTTTGCAGTCTTGCCCTTGCTGAACCAGTCTTTTAATGCAGGGAAATTGATAGATGCCTGCATATTAATATCATCTAATGTGTTTTGCAAAGCCTGCTGACTACGAGTTGCACTAATAGCAAGTTTGTAGATATCTGAATCTTTAACTGGGATACCGTTGTCTGCATACGCATTACGCAATACGCGTACCGTAGCACCTAGTGCACCCTTTTCTAAGGCCACATCGTCTTTAGTATCAGTGGTTCCCTTAACCTTAGCATATAAAGAGTTTGCTGTCTGAGCAACATACTTGTTGAAGATGTCTTCACGCTGTTGTGCAGTTACACTTTGTTTAGCAAGCCCAGCCTTCTTTTCAAGCGCATTAACTTCTTTAACATAGTTGGTAACTGTCTTAGCATCTGCTTGCATATTAAACATATCTAAGAAGCGAGAGTTCAATTCAGACTTTAGAGCATCTGGAGAAGATACAACAATCTCTTTTGGTGTTTCTGTAACTTTACCAAAGTATTGCTGTGATAGTCCTGGATTGTTGATGAACTTGAAAAGTGTGGTTTCATAGTTTTCACCATTTAAGTCAGCAACAGTAAGTACTTTGGTAAGCGCAGTAAAATCTTGTGGACGAAGTGATACTGCACCAGCGCTAGCCATATTACGGATAAACTGCTCTGTTGGAGCCTGACCCTTGCTATATAAGCCTGGAATTAAAGAAAGGCGAAGGAGAAGATTAGCCTTTTCAGCATTTCCTAAAGTAGCAGGAATCTCATATGCGCTTTTATCGGTATATTGAGCCTTGCTGTAAACTGGCAATTGACCAGGAGTAGGCTTGCCACCAGACCAACCTGTAGGACTTGGAGCAGTCATACCAGTACGGATTGGAGTACCGACTGGTAGACCACTTAGCGCTGTCTTGCCACTAGCAGTAGCAGTAGGAGGATTTCCAGCAGTATCTTCTGCGGTTGTAGAAGCAGTAGTCTTAGGCTTCTTTTTGGATTCTTCTGCTTTTTTCTTCGCAGCAGCCGCCATCGCAGCCTGTCCACTTTGAACCACTGTTAACCCTCCAACTCTTGCTTAAATATACCGTAGAATACCTTTTGGAAATCAGGGTATTTTTTAATTAAATTCAATGCTTCATTAGCAAGCCAAGTGCGTTGTGGTAACGCTGCTTTGCTTTCTAGTGTTTTATACCCAGCGGCACCTAGTGTTTCTAAAGCCTTATCGCGCTGAATTAGATATGCTCTAATACCACGCATTGCTTCTGATGTTTCTAGATTCTCATCATCAGCAGCCATCTTTAGTTGGCTAACTGCTTTATTGAACCATTCGGCATCAACTGCAGGAGCGTTACGTCCTCGTTGATTATACTTCTCAGCCAAAATAGAACGTGCTTCTTCGAACTGTGCACTTGTCCAGTCTTCACCAACTGAGCGTGTGCGAAGTCTATCTAGCGCTGCGCTGTAACGAATGTTGGTAACCTTGTCCATTACTTCTTTGGCGCTTAGTTTACTATAGGTTCCGCGTTCCTTTTGGAACTGATATAGAACCTTAGATAGTTCGCCATTAGGATAGAAGTAGCCATATACATCTGGATACAGGTCTAGAACTTCTGGATTCTTGCTAATCATTGCATATGTAGGCATATTGGTTGGTTGATAACCAGTAGTTGTACGAATAATAGCAAAGATTTGCTCTGGACCATAGGTATCGATAAAGTCACCATATGCTCGGCTCTTATCTCCACCAGCAGCAACTTCTAGATTCTTAAAGTCTGACCATAATGCGGTAGCAAGAACTGTGTTTCCATCTTTGTTCTTTGCCAATTCTTCTGGACGCATAGCGAAAGGAATAGGTGTTAGTGCGCCAAAGATACCACGCCACATTGTAAAGTAACGTGCCATGTTATCACCGTCACGCACTAAACGAATCTGGTCCTGTGGGTCATCTAGATTATACTCACCACTAGATGCTAAGTAGCCCATAGTAGGAGCAAATGCTGCAGCATAACTTGATTCTACACCAAATAAGCCACCAAGAACACGTACCCAACTTGTTGAAAGAAGTGGGCCTTCAAAGATGCCCTTGTTCTTTACATCTGGAGTTCCATAAGGAAATGCCACACGATAAAGTTCTTCTTCTAGTTGCGGTGGAAGCATCTTTAATGGGTCTTTATTAATTGCAGATAAAGCAGATAAAGACCATACTACGCCAGGACCAAAGCCTGGGAATATACTTCCGCCACCAAGTGCGAAGTTAAATGACTGTGGTTGAGCAGAGAAAGCCATTGGGCCGCTCTTACGCACACCTTCGCCACCTATCATTGCTGTCTGTAAGAAGTTCAGCGCTGTAGTTGCAAATGGTACGAAAAACTTACGTTCTCCAGTAGTTGAATCATTAAAGAAGAAACCTTGATTAGGGTCATAATAGTCATTAGCATCTGTCAATTCATACAATGCAGAAGATGCTGACTTGGTTGACCAGTCGGTAATCTTAGAAACCTTGTATACCTGCAAAGGATTGTCTAGCGCAATCTTGCCCCAAGACTTAATTGTATCTTCCCATGCTTGCATAAATGGAGAGATTAGACGTAATTGATGGAATAGTAATCTACGCTTTGTAGCATTGTAGAATAGTCCAGCAACACGACGGTTAGCAACGTTAGTTGCATAACGATGTGCCTCATCAAGGGTTAATACGCCATCGCCCTTAGCATTATCCAAGGCATCCCATGCTCCGTGCTTTGCACCAATACGCTCACCTGTTAAAGGATTACGTAATGGGCTTAGGCTCTGCTTTGCATTTCCTTTTAACTTGGAAATAGCAGCGCTATCTAAAGCACCTGAAATATCACGGATTGCGTCCCAATAAGACTGACGCCATTCTGGACCCATTGTTGTGGTCTTTTCGAATTGAACAGCCTTATCAAAGAACTTAGAAGCGGCTTCATTAATATGACGCTCAACATAGTTGGAACGTCCTAGAACTCTACCAGTTTCGCGTGGAACAGTCATGTAGATGTTGTCCCAAGCACCTTTATCGCCAAATGCATCCTGTAAAGTCTTAGAAAACTCACGATGAAGGTCAGACTTAATTGTCTTTTGGCTCTTCTTACCCTTCTTGCCAACTTCTGCAGAAATCTTTAGAGAACGTTCTGCAATTGTCTTAGCATTTGGGATAGTGATTGTCTTATCACCGATGGTTGCTGTACCTTTTAGAAGCAATTTCTTAATAAATGGGGCTGCATCGCCACCACCTGCAAGTTCTTCAATACGAGCAAGCACAGAAACGCCTTCACCTTTGTCGTTTAGACCAGTGAATAAGTACTGCATTAAGCCTTCTTCTGAGTTTAAGAATGCTTTAGCATCGTCACCCTTTAAAGATGTAAACATATCAAGGGTCTTGCGACCTTCACCTTCAAGGAAATACTTGACTGTCTCTAATTCTTTGCCAGGCTTTGTAGTTAGAACCTTACGAACAAACTCAGAGTTGTGAAGAATACGGATTTGATTGCCAAATCCCTCCCACCACTTTGGATGTCCAAATACTT
>JACCDQ010425600.1_pt1 | contig 33303 bp, 22 predicted proteins | sample 7446031 | NCBI WGS metagenome assembly JACCDQ01 (sample SAMN15323442, study PRJNA562643) | freshwater metagenome | isolation source: river surface water | place: USA:Blue River Watershed | collected 2017-08-17 | reverse complement strand
GAATCCATAAAAATATAGGTCGGATAATGATTGATTTGTTGCATTATTCCGAAATTTACCCCCTCAAACGATTCTCCATCTAATTTATAATTCACAAACGAACGATTAAAAAAATCACTCACTTTTTTATCTCGAAAAGTGTTTTTTTCCATCCATTTACATGGCCCGCACCAGTTGGTATATACATCCACAAAAACAATTTTATGCTGTTTTTGGGCTTGTTGCAATACTTCCGCCAAGGTTTTGTCTTGGTTGTGTACAAATCTAATCGATTTGATGCTCGTCATGCTGCACGCATAAATCAATAGAAAAAAAGCAACTCCAATGCTTATCCAAAAAAACTTTCTCATTTTTATCCTCTCTGTCAAAAGCATTCTCTTTAATTTTCGTCTAAAAGATTAATTTTTATGTTTAATTTTGCCAAATATTTTATCAATGGCATCTGATGATTGTTAGTACTCAAGAAACATACCAAACTCGACAAAAACTTTGGAATTCTGCACAAAATTTGAATTTCCCATCGGTCATGTGGCGTTTGCCTAAGCAGACAGACACGCATTTCCTTTGTTGTTTCCAAAGAGTTCCTGAGCGAAAAAAGATTGATTTTGAAGAGCTTAGCTCGGGTTTTGCCTTTGCCCCATTCAATAATCCCGATGGCTCAGATAGCTTGTTTTTGAATGCTGACGTTCATTATATTTTCAAAAAACATTCGGAAGAACTTTCTGAAGAGCTTCACAAAATACATAGTCCTTCGTCATTTGATGAAAATTTCAATTTGCTCATCAATGATTCCGCCGAAAATAAAACCACTTCTCTTCCCTCCAAAACAATCGACCCTTCGGATGCGAATAAGCGACACTTTTTGGAGATGGTCAATCAGGCGATACAGGCAATTTCTGAAGGAAAGTTTCAAAAAGTAGTGCTATCCAGGACAAAAAAAATGAATCTTTCCGAAAAATTCAATCAAATAGAACTATTTGACGAGCTTTGCCAAAAGTATCCAGCAGCTTTCGTTTCAATGGTATCTATTCCGAGTTTGGATATTACTTGGATAGGTGCTTCCCCCGAAACATTGGTTCACATCGATTCTCAAGGGATTTTCAAGACAATGGCTCTTGCCGGTACGCAATCTGCTTTCGATAGCCAAGGCAAGCTCATTCGTCCGTCTGAGGCGATTTGGAGACAAAAAGAAATCGAAGAGCAATCCTTTGTGACAAGATATATTATCAATTGTTTGAAAAAAATCAGGGTTCGTGAGTTTGAGGAAGAAGGGCCCAAAACGGTCATCGCCGGAAATCTCATGCACCTTCGTACTGAAATTATTATTGATACAAAGGCCATCAATTTCCCTCAGTTGGCAACGATTATGCTTGAGCTGCTGCATCCAACCTCTGCTGTGTGTGGCATGCCGAAAGAACCTGCCACAGATTTTATTTTGCAACATGAAAATTACGACAGAGAATTTTATAGTGGATTTTTAGGACCTGTCAATCTATGTCCAACGCCAGAAAATAAACCAGAATCGCATATTTTTGTCAATCTCCGTACCATGAAAATCCAAAATAAACAAGCAATACTATATGCTGGATGTGGCATAACGGCAGATTCTAACCCTGAAAAAGAATGGACAGAAACCGAAATTAAAACCCAAACACTTGGCAAAATAGTAGAAAAATATTCTTGAATTTTAAGGAAAACGACTTAATCTCAAGCCTATCGTAAAATCCAAGCGTCTTACATCAAAAGAAGAAGCCATGGTCGAGCTTTTGCTATTCAGTAGCAGCTCCCTTTCTTTCAGATTTCCATGATTGTATCCAGACTCAAGACTTAAGATAAGGTTTCTACCAAAAATATCATTTCCCAACAAAAAATCTACCCCAAGATTGGTATTTACACCAAAAGATTTGCCAGAAATTTGATACACATTCTTTGCCAACATTCCTTTTTCTCTATAAGTATTAATGCCCGGACTAATGCCAAACATCAACAGCGTTTTAAAGTCAATTTTTTTTCTAAAATACAAACTTGGACCGAAAAAACTAATCGACCGCTGCCCAGATACCGCCCCCTCTCCTTCTAATTTTAGCCATTCATCCTTAAAGTAAAGAGAATTAGCAGAATTTTTACTTAAATAATTCAAATAAGTGAATCCAAGCCCAAAATTCTTTTGTACAAAATATAGAAAATCTGCCCCCATCGAAAAACCCCTCAAGTATTTTTCTTGGTATAAAGAATAATCCGAAACGGTGGATATTTTGTTCAACATATTTGCTACCCCCCACTTTACCCCAAACCGAAAATTTGGATAATACGAAGCTTCTGGTGTTCGTTCCGAATCATTTTTAGTCGGAGGTAAACTCTGAACCACTTTTGGCTCATTTACAACATTTTTGTCTTTTGACGGAATCTGTTGAGCTACCACAACCTTCTTGGCATTATTGACAGCAGGCGGATTGTTGGTATTTGGTTTGGTTTTGGAAGCCTCTGGAAGTTTTTGACCTTTGGTAATTAAATCGTTGGGAAAAACATTGTATTGATAATCCGAGATAAGATTTTTGAAAATTTCTGTTCTCAATACCTTTCCATTATTGACATACGCATAAATAATTTTCATGGAAGTTTCATCTAAAATTCTACATCGAATTTTCTCTCCTGCCTGCGTCGTAATTTGGTCACGCTGGGCATAAGAATCCATTGAGCAAAAGAGCAAACCTAAAAAAAGTACAATTTTACTCAAATATTCTCTAAAAGCTATTTTAACCCAAAAACGAAAGTAAACATTTATTTTTAGCATATTCATCTATCTTGACTTCTTCGGCGAAGTATTTATTTATTAAATCTTTATATTAAATATCGGTACAATCCAAAATTATACCAAAAATGAGAGAACGAGTAATATAGAGCAAAAATAGTACCGAATTTTTTCAATAATTTTGATTAACAATAAACTGATAATCAATCCTTTAATAAATCCAAAGATTTTTATTACATTCCTATTTTGCATGAAAGAAACAAAAGAAAGAATGAGGATAAAATATTTTTTTTTAAAAAAGCTTGACAAATATAATTTTTTATATCTATCTTTCGAAAATATTAATTAATTCTACAAAATTTTAACCCCAATATATACAATATGATATAAATCTCTACGTTAACTAAATAGTAATACAGAAATGGGAAAAATCCAAGTTAGCGACAGTGAGTTAGTATCATTGTATATTCGTGGCAACGAAAGTGCGTTTGCTACCCTTGTCAATCGTTACAAATCGAAGGTTTATACTACCATATATCTTGTTGTGAAAGACCAATATATTGCAGAAGATTTGCTGCAAGATACTTTCATCAAAGCTGTTGAGTTTTTACGAGACGGCAGATACAACGAAGAGGGTAAGTTTTTGCCGTGGATTTTACGAATTGGGCATAACCTTGCGATCGACTATTTCCGTAGAGAGAAACGCTATCCAACCGTAGTGTTTGAGGACGGAAGTAATGTATTTAATTCTTTGGAGTTTTCGGAAGATTCAATCGAATCAATGAGAATCAAGAATGAATCTCACGAACACTTGCGTGAATTAATCAAAAAACTACCCGATCAACAACGTGAGGTACTGATTATGCGTCATTATGACGACATGTCTTTTCAAGAAATTGCGGAAGCAACAGGTGTCAGTATCAATACGGCTTTAGGAAGAATGCGTTATGCTCTCATTAATTTAAGAAAAATGATGAGTAAATCAGCGTATGCTTATGACACAAACCTTTACCAGCACTCAGAATGATGTAGTTCGCTACTTGTACAACGAAACAACGGCAGAAGAGAATCTCTTCATTGAAGAAGCATTACTATACGACAAGAATCTTCTTTCTTTTTATTTAAGTTGTGTCGATTTGAAAAATGGCATGAACAAGATTTCATTGCAACCTTCGGACAACAGTATTGATAAGATTTTGGATTATTCAAAAAATTATAAGCCTAAGAGCTAATCTTGGGCTTTTTTCATTGATTTTTCGAGAATAATCAAGCATCTTTGCAATTAGAAACTTACATGGCTTCTCATTCGAGCTGTGTGGTTTGTTTTATGCCAAAATTTTTATCTAACTCCATGTCTTTTTTAGAAAATCTATATCAAAAACTTGAATCAAGAATTGATCAATTATTGGCTCACAGCAATTGGAGGTGGAAAGTGACGGGGATATCAGTATTGTTTGTTTTTCTTTCTTTTTTCAACAACATCTCTCCACTCAAAGGGTTTAGTAATTTTTACGAAGACGCTTTCGTCAAAAAAGGGGAATTTTTTCTTTATCAAGTCACAAAAGACCGTTCAGAAAATCTAACCGAACACCGTATTTACAAAGAGCCTGCTTCCAACAATCGAGTATTTCGTTTGACTTTGCCTTTATTGGTAAAAATTCTACATGTACGGCATGTTAGTATTTTTTTATATGGTTTGCAATTGGTATTGGGGGTTTTGATGTTTTATCTTTTGAGTGGTTTTATATACCGATTGACCTCAGACAAAACAAGTACTTTATTGGCCTGTGTCTCGATTGCTTGTATTTATTTTGGGGCTTCTTTTTTTATCGAATTTGGTGGATATGGCGACTTTTACAGCTATTTCTTTTTGTTTTTAGCCTTATATTTCCGTTTTCCAGTACTCGTTTTTAGTAATATTGTTGCCGCTTCTTGGTGCGATGAACGAGCCGTATTGGCATCGACACTTGTCTTTACTTATTGGTGGCTTGAAAAAACTTGCCGAGATAAAACCTATCAGCTCAAGTTTCTTCCAAATCAACAAATGCTTGCCGTCGGATTCGCTATTTTGTCTTATTTTGTTATTAGATTTTACCTCGTTGATTCCCTAGGAATGGAAGCAACTTATAAAGACGGAGAATTTACAGAACAATTATTGGGAAGTTTACCTTCTTATGGTTTCAAAATGACTTGGATTTTAGAAGGATTTTGGATAGCCTTGTTGTTAAGTTTTATTATATTATTCAGCGAAAAAAAATACTTGATTCTTGGCTTAATTTTGTTGGCAAGTGTAGGTATGATAATCTCTGGATTTACTACCTATGACTCAACCCGAAGTGGCACATTTGTATTTCCAATGATATTTATATCTATCATTATCATCAACAACCAATTGACCCAACGGGAAATGAGAGTGGTATTATTGCTGATTGCCTTGCTTTGCTTTTTGCATCCATTAGCCAACAAAACGCATGGTGTAGGGTATTTTTTGATGTAATTTTAATGGTCAATCCAATCATCTCATGTATAAACTTCTTTTAGTAGTACCTTGCTATAACGAACAAGAAATTCTCGAAAAAACATATATTACCCTGCGAGATTATTTGGCAGAATTAAAATCCAGTAATCAAATCTCCGACGACAGCAAAATTTGCTTTGTGAATGATGGTAGTCGGGATAAAACTTGGCAAATTATCGACCATATTTGCCAAAAGGATAAGCATGTCATTGGGATAAAACTTTCAAGAAACTTCGGACACCAAGGGGCTTTGGTTGCTGGACTACTGCATCATAAAAACCAATTCGATTGCTATGTATCCATCGATGCAGACCTACAAGATGATTTACGTGCCATCGGAGCAATGATAGAAAAATACAAAGAGGGGGCAAAAGTTGTCTATGGTGTCAGAAATGATAGAAGTAGTGACACTTTTTTCAAACGTTTTACGGCGGAGTCGTTCTACAAACTCATGCAGAAAATGGGCGTACCGACAGTTTATAACCATGCTGATTTTAGGTTGATAGACAATCAAGTATTGAACGAATTTTCTAATTTTGGAGAGACCAATCTATTCATTCGGGGCATTATTCCGATGATTGGCTTCCAAAGCGACAAAGTATATTACAAACGTCTCGAAAGAGAAGCCGGAGAATCTAAATATCCACTCAAAAAAATGCTAATTTTTGCTTGGAATGGCATTACTTCGTTTTCCACTGTACCCATGAAATTGGTGCTATGGTTTGGAATCATTAATTTCTTTTTTGCTTTTGCATTGGGATTTTGGGTAATTATTTCAAAAATTATGGGATATACAGTACATGGTTGGACATCAATTGTCTTGCCAATGACATTTTTCAGTGGCTCAAACATGATTGCCATCGGACTTATTGGGGAGTATATCGGTAAAATATATGAAGAGGTGAAAGCCCGTCCAAGGTATATTATTGATCAGGTTGTCAATGAAGAAGTTTAATTTATTTATAGGCATTTTCTTGTGTCAATTCATCGGAATAAGCCTGATTTCGGTGCCATTATTCGCCCAAATGTCAGCGTATTCTTGGCGATTACATGGAGACTTTCAAAGCCTTGAAGGGCTAGAGATTTGCAAAAATCAAGTATATGCTTTTTCCAAAAATGCTTTTTTTTCTTATCATATTTCTCAAAAAACAACTCAAATTCATTCAAAAATTGATGGTTTTTCCGAAAATAGTGTGTCTGCCATGCGATTTTCTGAAAAATTCAATATCTTAATCATCGCCTATCAATCTGGACATTTGGACTTGGTAACAAGCGATTCTGAAGGCAATCCTTCCAAAATTATCTCCATAGACCTTATCAAAAAAAGCCCGTCTATCAATGGCAGCAAAAAAATCAACAAAATAGCCTTTCAGTCGAATTTTGCCTATTTAGCAAGCGACTTTGGACTACTTGTGATTGATTTGGAGAAAAAAGAAATCAAAGAAACATACCAAAATATTGGCAAAAATGGCACAAAAATCGATGTACAAGATTTAATCTTTCGTTCAGATAGCCTCTATTTAAAGACCTCTCAGGGGATTTTAAGCTCCAAAATGGGTACTTCTCTCAATCTTCAGTATTTTGGCAATTGGGTACTTGGCAATCAGAATCATTATTTTCCATTGCCTATTTTTCCCAATGATTCACTGATAAAATCCCCAAAAGACATCAAAATAGACACGCAAGGGCATACCTGGATTGCAGATACAAACAACGGGCTTCTCCATGATACCGAAGGGAAATTTGAAAAAATAGAAATCAATGGATGTCTTGAAATGCCAGCAAAGCTATACACCGAATCCGACAAGATTTATGCCATAGGAGCTATCAATAACACGTATGATGGCAGAATCTGGAGAAAAATCACACTTGGCGAAACACCTTTTTTTTCAAACAAACTCATCGATAAAGACGAAAATACCTGGGAAATAAGCATTGGAGGCTTAGAAGTAAGCGATAAACTTCAAACCAAATACAAATTATTTTCATTCGGAAAAGGGTATGGCAATTTACCCGGAACACAAGTAAAGAGTTTGCACCAAGATAAAAACCAAGCGATTTGGGTAGGAACAGACAATGGCATGGCAGTCATTTATCCAAGTCAAGATATTTTCAGTGCCAGTACCGAAGCATTTTTGCCTTATTTTCAGGGAAGGCGATTGTTTATTCAAGAAAGCATCAATAGTATTCTCACCGACCCTGCCAACAGAAAATGGATAGGCACAAACAATGGTTTACATTTATTTTCGGCAGAAATGGATGAACAACTCTTATTTTTCGATGATAAAAATAGCCCCTTGCCAACCTCGGAAATCATGGAATTGGCAATGATAGAAAAAACAGGAGAATTGTTTGTATTAAGCAAGGAAGGTCTATTTTCATTTCAAGGCGATGCCACCACTCCCGAAGAAACCTACATCAACAGCAAAATATACCCCAACCCTGTCTATCCAGACTACCAAGGTGTTGTCAGTTTTTCAGATTTGAAAGACAACACCCTGATTAAAATCACAGATATTTCTGGTAAGCTCATACAAACCCTTCGTTCGAACGGAGGCAGAGCAACATGGGATTTCAGCAACAACGACCATTTGCCCGAAGGGAGCTTTATTTGTCTTATTTTTTATATAGACACCGATGGAAGAGAAACATTTAGTGGCAAATTGGCATTTATTCGCTGATATTATTTCAATTCTTTCGATTGCACATAAAAATGCTCACTGATTTTTATTTCTTTCGCTCCGTGAATTTTTTGCCAAACAGTGCTTGGAAAAATTCTTTGCATCTCTGATTGATTCACAGACACGTCTATTGGCAAATCAAAACCTGCTACACAATTACTCCAGCGATATTTTAGACCATCCTTTTCTACCAAATATTCTAAAATAGGAATTTGAGTAGTTCGTAGATATTGGTCAAAAACCTTGCTTAAATCACGACCGATATGTTTAGACAAATACGATTCAATCTGTTTACTATCAACTGTTTGGTGATAAAACTCCCTATTTAACCCCCTCAATAATTGCCTCCAATGTTCGTCATTTTTACTTAATTGCCGAATCGTGTGCAGCATATTTCCACCTTTATAGTACATATCTCCCGAACCACTATGATTGACCCCATAAGCACCGATGATAGGAATATCATTTCTGATATTTTTTCTTGTACCAATGACATAAGCCGCACCAGCCTCTTTGCCAAAATAATATTCTGTAAATAAGTTTTCGGAATAATTTGTAAAACTTTCGTGAATCCACATATCCGCCATGTCCTTGTATGTTATGTTATTGGCAAACCACTCATGACCCGACTCATGCACGATGATAAAATCCCATTTGAGACCCCATCCTGTACCCGACAAATCTCTTCCCAAATATCCATTTTGGTAGCCATTTCCATAAGTAACCGAGCTTTGATGCTCCATACCCAAATAAGGAACTTCAACCAATTTATACCCATCCTCATAAAAAGGATATGGACCAAACCAATGTTCAAATGCCTTCATCATCATCGATGCTTGTTTGAATTGAGTTTGAGCTTTTTCAAAGTTTTCGGGCAAAACATAATAATCCATCGTAAGTTTTCCCTTTTCTCCTTGAAAATCCTCAGAAAAATGCACATAATTTCCAATATTGATATTTATGCCATAATTATTGATAGGATTTTTCACAAACCAATCGAAGGTTGTTGTTCCATCGGCATTATCCGTTTTTCGTCTCAATCTTCCGTTGGAAATATCCGTTAATCCCTTAGGAATCGTCACACGAATAGCCATGCTATCACATTCATCATACATGTGGTCTTTGCAAGGCCACCAAGCACTCGCCCCCAATCCCTGACAAGAAGTAGCGATAAAATCATTGCCCGATTTGTCTTTTGTCCACTGAAAACCACCATCCCAGGGAGGACGCTTGGCGATGATTGGTTTTCCGGCATATTGAATGGCTAATTGCTCTATTTTTCCGGGAATTTGTTTTTTTTCCAAATCAACCATATAGGCATTTGCACCATCTTTTTGAAATTTCAACAATTTCCCATCCTGCGAAATACTCGAAATTTGCATAGGAGCTTGCAAATCAATTTGAAGCCTTTGATGAGAGCTAATGACTTGATAATAAACTATATTAGAGCCTTCTATGGTTTGACCCTCTGGACTGACACGAACAGACAATTGATAATATTTCAAGTCCCACCATCTTCGTTCGGGCGTAATAGAGCCTCTGAGCGAATCCTCATGCGAAAAGCCCTCTTTTTGTTGTTGCCCAATGGATGGAATATATGTCATTATCCCAATAAGAAATACAATAGCGTGTAAGAATTTCATGTTTAACAGAATTTAATTATTCAAAGTTAATCTAAATTCTTAAATTTGTAAGATTTGTAAAATCATCATCTAAAAATTTAGATTCTACATTCGTACTTATGAAACAAACCAAAGACCCTTATGCTGCCTTACGCTTTTCAGAATTTCGATATTTTATCTCTGCACAATTTTTATTCACGGTAGCCATTCTGATACAAGAAGTAGTGATTAGTTTTTATTTGTACGAAATTACCCATGACCCCCTTTCATTAGGATTAATTGGATTGTTTGAGGCAATACCGTATATCTCATTAGCACTTTTTGGTGGTTATTTTGCTGATAAATTTGATAAGAAGAAAATCATACAAGTCAGTTACGGAATCATCATTTTTTGTTCGATATTATTACTTTGGGTTACATTTCCGAAGGATAACGCCCCGGGAATGCTCAAGTTTATCATATATTTTACTGTATTTGTATTAGGGTTGGCGAGAGGTTTTTATGGCCCTGCGTGGTCTTCACTCAAGCCTTTTTTAGTACCTGCGGAGCATTATCCCAATTCCGCTTCTTGGAGCAGTCAATTTTGGCAAACGGGCATGATTTTAGGGCCCGCCTCAGCTGGATTTTTGTATAGTTGGCTCGGACTCAGTCAGACATTGTTTTTGGTCATTATCTTATTGGTGATTGCCTTTATATTGGTTAATTTTATCAAGAGCAAACCCAGTCAAGAATCACATCTTTCTCAGAATATTTTTCAAAGCTTAAAAGAAGGCATCGACTTTGTGCGTAAAAATCGAATATTATTTTATGCGATTCTTTTGGATATGTTTTCGGTACTTTTTGGTGGTGTTGTCGCCATTCTTCCTGTCTATGCCAAAGATGTACTCCAAGTTGGTGCAGAAGGATTAGGAATTTTGAGAGCAGCCCCAGGCATTGGAGCCGTTCTGACCATGTTAGGTACAGCCTACTTCCCTCCTACCAAGAAAGCGTGGAGAAATATGCTTATAGCCGTCACTGGATTTGGTGTTGCGACTTTGGTATTTGCCCTTTCGACCAATTTTTGGCTTTCTTGTGCCGCTCTTTTTCTTACCGGCAGCTTCGATAGCATCAGTGTCATCATTCGACAGACGATTTTACAAGTACTTCCTCCCGACCACATGCGGGGGAGAGTCAGCTCTGTCAATGGCATTTTTGTCAGCTGTTCCAACGAATTAGGGGCATTTGAATCGGGAGTAGCAGCAAAAATATTAGGACCCGTCAATTCGGTTTTATTCGGAGGAGTCATGACATTGGTTATCGCAAGTATTCTATTTTCTCGTTCAAAAGAGCTTTTTGGAGTAAAATTAGAGCGGAAATAAATTGTATTTTCATTCAATAAATTCCTAACCAATACAAAAGTATTCGGAAATACATTGGATTGATTAGGAATTTAGATACTTGTAAAAACAAATAAAAATATGTAGCAAAACCAGCTCTCTGAGCCAACTCAAATGATGGTATTTAGTGCCTTATTTTAAAGACGAAATCACAATTTTTCCATTTTTCGAATGAGGAAAAACTAAGTCAGTCAATGTTGCCTGTCCATCATTAACAAAGACCTCCACCATTGAATTATCTACAAATACATCTAGTTTTATGGTATTATTTTGAGGAATTACCGTCATTCTTTCGATGCTAGCGAATTTTGGATTAAAATCAACATTTCCAGACTTTGTTCGGTCAAATGATAATACATGAGTAGTTAAATCATAACTTATTACACTTTTATCCTCCCCATTTTTTAATAAATCCATCGTAAAACCATTTACTTTTGCCAAATCAATGTCAAGTGAAAGCCTATAAGTATTGGTAGGCATATCAAAAGCCATTGTTTTTTCCAAATCATTGACATTTAATTTCAACAATTTAGTAGGGATATTATTGGCATAAATAGGCTTTTGTAGCAAGCGAAACTTTCCATTTTCCTCAAATAAAGACACTTTTCGGGGCATTGAAAACATCCCCCTCCTTCCTTCCGATGGGATGTCAGGAGCATAAGTCCAATTATTCCCCCAAGCCATAATGATTGGATTTTTCTCTTTTTCTGGTAAATTATTAAATGGAATGGCTGCATAAAAATCTTTACCATAATTCACTCTCAGCACCCCCTCTTGTTTGTCTGGAGTAAAGGTTTTTCCATCAAATTCTCCGACGAAGTATTGCATTCCAGTAAAATTGGTATCTTCACCTGCACTAGAAATCAGCATTACCCACTTAAATTTATTAGAATTTTGAATGGGTACTCTAAATAACGACGGACATTCCCAAATTTTTGACACATCTCCCATCTTTCCAAACTCACTCAATAAAACCCAATCTTTCAGATTTGAAGATTCATAAATTTGAACCATAAAATCTAAGGGTTTGGCAACAATCATTTTCCATTTACCTTCGTGCAAAAACACGTTGGGGTCTCTAAAATCCTTCAATCCTATGTCTAAGACTGGATTTTTATCAAAAAACTTCCAAGTTCTCCCCTTATCTGAGCTATAAGCCAAGCTTTGGTGCTGTGCCAACCCTTGTCCTTTTTTATCTATATGCGAAGTGTAAACCGCAACCATTCCGTGCTTTATACCTTTGTCAAAAAATCCCGATGAATTTAAACTATCAATGACCACCGACCCAGAAAAGACCATGATGCTTGAGCTATCGGTATTTATTATTTCTGGAATGGCAATAGGTAATTCTTCCCAATCTTTCAAATTTTCACTTACTGCATGCCCCCAACTCATGTGTCCCCATTTATCACCAAATGGATTATACTGATAAAATAAATGATACTCACCATCGAGATACACCATGCCATTGGGGTCATTTACCCAATTTTTTGAAGGCGTATAATGGTACAAAGGCTTGAAACTATGTGATGTATTTTTAGAAATTTTTGATGATGAAGAACAAGCACTGAATATGATGGCTAGGAATAGTAGAACAACTATTTTTCTCATTATGAATGGTGTTTATGATGAATAGAATAAAAAATGGCAGTAGTAAAAAACTACTACCATTACAGAAATTAACACAATTAATTACAACCTAAATTATGTGTTAAAATCCTGGATTTTGCTTATATAAGCCATTTGTAAAAGTAATTTCTGCTTGCGGAATAGGCAAGTATTCATCTCTACCAGCAGTAAATTTAGCCGTTGCCAAGAATGGTCTTCTTATCTTTTCCTTCGCAATGTAGCCATTGAGTGTTTGTTCTGCTATTCCCCAACGCACCAAATCAAAAAATCGTGAGCCTTCGGTAGCAAACTCCAAACGACGCTCCCACATCAATGCTTTCCATGCAAAATCTTGTGACCAACCTGTTGAAGAATAAGGCTTAACATTATACTTTGAAGCAAAAGTACCATCTGCTTTTTTGAGTTTTCCGGTACTAGCTGCCGCTCGGTTTCTGATTTGATTAATCAAAGGCAAAGCCATATCATGTTGTCCTAATTGAATGTACGCTTCCGCTTGCATGAGCAAGACATCATCATACCTTAAAATATCATAATTCTTAGCAGTTCCCATGAATGGTCCAAGTTTAAAATATGAGCCACTAGATGCCAATTGTTGGAAACGCATCGTATGAAAATTACCATAGACACCAGCATCACGAACCCAGCTATTACTGAATGGTTTGGTGTTATCGTATTTATAAGGGTGTCCATCAATTCCAACAGTATGATCGAGGCGAGGATCAACAGTTTGAGTATTTAAATCGGCAATTGTTTCATTAAATGTATCGAAATTAGGCAAGCCATTGGCATCAGTCGTGTGAGCATTAACCAAATTTTGGCTTGCTGCATGAAATCCACAACAACCATACTGAGGAGCCCCATGAGGATAATTCAGGCCATCTTCGTAGCTCATACGCCCTGCGGTTGTTCCGTCATTGACAGTAAACTGAATCGCAAAGATAGATTCCGGACCATTTTCTGTTTCAGGCAAGAAATTATCAGCAATATCTTCGCTCAATTTGTATTTTCCGGAAGAGATAACAGCTTGCGTGAGCGTTACGACTTCCTGCAATTTTGTTTTATTGATATTTACTACTTTATGATTTGCATCTTGTTCGTAAGCTTGGTACAAACGTACTTTTGCCAAATACGCTTGAGCAGCTAACTTATTCGCCCTTGCGATTTGTGGCTGAGTTGCAGGCAAGTTATCAATGGCATATTGAAAATCTGCGGCAATTTTATTCCAAGATTCATCATTGCTTAGCGTATTAGACACCTTAAGAATTTCTTCGGCAGAAAGGGTTTCGTCAAAAATAGGAATATTTTTGTATAGTCTTTTCATGATAAAATAACTATGCCCTCTTAAGAAACGAAGTTCTGCCAAACGTATTTTTTTTGCAGGATAATTTGCTTCATTAAGTGTATTTACCGCACGAAGAGCCACATTACACCTTGAAATAGATTTAAAAAGGTTTTGCCACGAACGAGTAACAAATGCCCCGATGGTAGGAGTGGTCAGATTATAATGTTCCAAGGCATCAATTTCTCCCACATCACCAGTGCCACCACCACCTTTATAAGCATCATCGGAGCGAACACTTCCATATACCCAATCGCTATAAATAGGGCCAATCATATCTCCATTTCCAATAGCGGCATAAGCAGAAGTTACTAGGCCATCAATAGCCGTTGGAGAAGTTAAATCAGAGGAAGATAATACCCCCGTTGGCGTATAATCAAGAGCTTCTTTACAAGAACCAAAAAATAGTAATCCTGCAATTAATATAATCTTATTTTTCATTTTTTTTTATTTAAGTTTAAAAATCCTCTTATGAGGTATTTGATTAGGAGTTAGAACGACGCATTAATTCCGAAAGTAAATGTTTTGGGAATCGGCACTGGGTCAAGGTCAATACGCTCTGGATCAGGACTTAAATAACTTTTACTTTTGAACCAAAATAAGTTTTCAGCCATGCCATAGATACGAATTCTTGAGAATACAGACTTAGGCGTGATGGAATAGCCTATTTGCATATTTCTCATTTTGAAATACGAAGTATTGACTATAAAATAATCAGAGGTACGTCCTTCTCCATTATTATCCTTTAAGGTAAGAGCAGGAATATTCGTGTTGGTATTCGTAGAAGTCCAAGCATTGAATACCCCAGGTCCGACATTCTCTCTACTTCTCATCAAATTATTAAAAACCGTATAAACATCAAACCCTTCTCTTCCAGCAACACCCGAACCAAAAATCGAAGCATCAAATTTTTTGTAGGTCAAATCCACCCTAACGCCATATTCAAGAGCAGGCAAGGTTGTTCCAATCCAAGTTCGGTCCAAATCATCAATTCTATTATCTCCATTGACATCTACGTAGCGTATTCTTCCTGGTCCTGCACCAATTTGTTTAGGAGCAGCATCGACTTCCGCTTGAGATTGAAAAAGACCATTTGTTTTATAGCCAAAAATATCAAATTGCGAATGCCCAATAATCGTATTTACCAAGTTACCGGCATAAGCTGGACGTACATTTTCAGGAAGTTCGGTAATTTTATCTCTAAAATGAGCAAAATTCGTCACCACATTGTATTTTAAATCATTGCCTAGCGTTCCACGATAACCTAAAACAAATTCCCATCCTTTATTAGATTTTGCAGCCCCATTGACAGCCTTCGTCTGCCCTTCTCCTAGAGTCGCTGCTACCGGAGGAGTGATTAAAATCCCAGAAGTTTTACGAGAAAAATAATCAAATGAACCAAAAATTTTGTTGTTCAAAATAGCATAATCTAATCCTACGTTTACTTCGTCGGTTGTTTCCCATTTTAACCCTGAGTTAGCTGCTTGCGTTTGAACAAAGCCTGACGGTAATGTTCCTGTATTCGCACCTGACAACGAATAAGCCGTTCCGATATTCATATATTGCTCCCAGAATCCACCCACTAATTGAGCTTGAGTGGTACCATATCTTGTGTCGAACAAACCAAAACGTGCCAAATCTCCAATTTGTTGATTTCCAACACGCCCTACACCTATCCTCGCTTTTAATTCTGAGAATATTTTATTGTTTTTCATAAATCCTTCTTGGTCTATTCTCCAACCTAAAGAAGCTGCGGGAAATATCCCGTATTGATTATCCGCCCCAAAACGAGAAGAACCATCACGACGAACGGTAACTGCGGCTAAATATTTATCTGAAAAATTATAATCAATGCGAGCAAATTGAGAGAATAAGCGATGCCCTGTCGAACCACCCGAAACCGTCGTATTACCTGTACCTGCATTCAAAGTAAAGTAGTCTTCTGTTTGAATGGCAAATCCTTCTTTTTTGGTTGATTGAAAATCCACATCTGTTTTGATATATTCTGTTCCAAGCAAAAACTTGAATTGATTCTTGGTATTCAAATCGAAGTTATAACGTAAAGTATTTGACCACGTAGTGCTTAAATAATGATTTTGGTCAAAAGCTAAACTATTAGTAGTACGGTTAAATGCTCCTTCTGAAAATGTCGGGGTAATGATTTTATTCAAAAACGTGGCATTGTCAGCTCCTAAGTTTGATTTAAAAAATAAGTTTTTAATCGGTTGGATTTCCACAAAAATGTTTCCAAAAGAACTCAAACGATTGGCATTATTCCATTTGGCGATGTCTTGCATGTGTAGTGGGTTATTTCTATCCGAATATCCACCACCTGAGGCACCAGCATACGTTACACCATCTTTCTGAAAAACAGGAATGGTAGGAGCTAAAGTAACTGCCAAGAATGTTGTCGCCGCTCCTCCTAAATCTCTTGCAGTAAGCGTTTCATTAGAATTAGCTATGCGTAGGTTTACTCCAAATTTCAGCTTATCATTAAACGCCCTTGTCAATGCATTGATACTGCCACTCAAACGATCGTAATTAGTGAATCTCAACATACCCGTATTTTTCAATTGCCCTAGGTTGATTTCGATTGACGAGTTTTTATTGCCATAAGATGCCGTAAAGTCATTTTTAGTAACGATACCTGTTTTATACATCACATTTTGCCAATCTGTGTCACCGACAGGTGTATTGGCATCTCCACCTACCAAAGGCTTCACGGCAACACTGCTTAGTATTGGATTTTTAAAATCATTATTCCAACTAAAAGAATAGATATCTCCATAGCCCGCAGCAGGGTCTTGTCCGTCATTAACAGATGCTTGCCAAAGAGCTTTCCCCCTATCAATTGAGTTTAGCATCTTAAAACGCATTGATTTCTCCGATTGTGCAGAGACACTACTATTAAATTGAAATTCCACTTTGCCGTTAGTATTTCCACCATTTTTGGTTGTAACGATGATAACGCCATTTGATGCTCTTGCCCCATAAATAGATTCTGCGGAAGCATCTTTCAATACTTGTACAGACTCTATATTGGCAGGATTCATATTCTGAAATACCTCTGGTCGTGTCGTTGGAATTCCATCAATAATATACAATGGGTCATTATTTCCCAAAGTATTTGCTCCACGAATTAGAATTCGGCTATTTGAACCATTGGGCGAACCGTCTTTCTCAATATATAAACCAGGTACACGCCCTTGTAAAGACTGCATAGGATTTCCTGAACTATTGTTTTTGAGAGGTTTTAAATCAACAACTACAACTGAGCCAGTCAAATCTTCTTTTCGTTGAGAAGTATATCCAACTACCACTACTTCCGTCAATTCTTTGCCAGGCAATAACGTTACTTGCACCATACTTTTACCGTTGATACTTACTTCTTGCGTTGTATATCCGATGAATGATATTTGTAACGTTGAAGCATTTTCGGGTACAGAAACAGCAAATTTACCATTCGTATCCGTGATAGCCCCAACCTTTGTACCAGTGACTTGTACACTTGCTCCGATTAAAGGCTCATTGTTATCCCCTCCTCGGACAGTGCCAGTAACTTGGCGTTGGGCATAAGTCAATTGTAATGAACATATCATCACAATAAAGCATAATAGAGTTTTTTTCATCATTTGAATTGTTTTTAATTAGATATAGGTTACTAAACTTTACTCATATTGAGTGATTTATTCATTAAAGCATGAATGTCTTTTTCCAAAATAAGGGGTGTTGCCCCATGATGGGTGGCGATTAAAGCACCTACGGCACATGCTTCCGTAAGGGAATCGCCAATGGGTTTCTTTTTTAATAAATTTGAAACAAAAGATGCCAAAAACGAATCTCCACTACCAATTGTATCCACTACTTCTACCTCAAATCCATTGCTTGAGAAAAATTGGTTGTTGTGTAATAACATCGCCCCATCTTCGCCTAAGGTTAGGCAAATTGTTTTGATACCGAATAATATCGACAAACGATGCATATTTTCCTGAATCGTGCTTGATTGAAAAAACCATTGGGAGATTTCTTCTAGTTCTAAGTGATTAAGCTTCAATAAATCTGTATTTTGTAATAAAAACTCAATCGTTTCTTTGCTATAATGGGGTGGTCGTAAATTGATATCCAGCACTTTAAAAGTTGCCATTTTAAGAAATTTTTTAAGCGTATCGAAAGTTTGTTCTGACCTTGCAGAAAGGCTTCCGAACACAAAACAATCCGCATTTTTGACCGCTTCTAAAGCAGCAGACTCTACCGAAATATAGTCCCAAGCTACTGGTTTTACGATTTTATAACTTACGCTATTTTTGTTATCCATATTCACCTTCACGATACCTGTTAGGTGGGTATGTCCGTGTTGAACAAATTGTATATCCAAGCCTTTTTCCTCTAAAAAATGAATGAGTTCTGTCCCTAAATCATCCGTTCCTACCCTACTAATAATGGTAGCATGATTACCAAAATTATTTAGGTGAATAGCGACATTCATGGGAGCTCCTCCAGGCATTTTTCCAGTAGGTAGCATATCCCATAGCATTTCTCCAAAGCAAATAATATTTTTTTGTGTCTGATTCATCTAATTAGTGTGCTATGATAATATTATCGATGTTTTCAAGAGACTTTCCTTTGGTTTCAGGCATCATTTTCCATACAAAAAGCAATTGTAAAAGCATCATTACTGAAAAAAATGCAAAGACAATTCCTCCGCCAAAAGTCTCAGCAATGTAGGGAAAAGTAAAAGTGATGATACTTGCCATCAACCAATGTGTGAAACTGCCCAATGCTTGTCCACTAGCTCTAACTTCATTTGGAAATATTTCAGAAATAAAAACCCAAATCACGGCTCCTTGTGAAAAGGCAAAAAAAGCAATATACGCAAAGAGATAAAAGGGTACATTTATTCCCATTTTTTGTGTGAAAAAAGCAGCGGAAACAAGTATGAGGCTAATAATTAAACCAAAAGAGCCAAAAATCATTAAAGCCCTCCTTCCAAACTTATCAATGAAAGAAATACCCAAAAGTGTAGAAACAAGATTGATTAATCCAATACCTGCTGATGAAAGCAAAGCAGAATCTTTGCCGATACCTGCCATTTCAAAAATACGTGGAGCAAAATAAATAACTGCATTTATTCCTGAAACCTGATTGAATAATGCAAACAAAACCGCCAACATAATAGGCTTACTATAAGCCAACTGGAACAAAGGCACATCTACCTTTGTACTCTTTTCCCTAACAGATGCAATGATTTGTTCGGTAGAAGATTTATCAATCGTTTGTAAAATTTTTCGTGCAGCAGAAATATCTCCTCGTTTCAATATCAACCAACGTGGACTTTCGGGAATGAGTAAAACCGTAATCGTAAAGATAATCGAAGGAAAAGCTTGTACTCCCAACATCCAACGCCACTCATTTTCTTGTATAAAATCAGCAATGAAATAATTGGAAAGATATGCCATCAAAATTCCAAAAACGATATTGAATTGAAACATCGCCACCAAACGACCTCGCTTCGCAGCAGGAGCGATTTCGGAAATATATAGCGGAGCGACAACAGAAGAAATTCCAACTCCAAGTCCGCCCATAAATCTAAAGATTAAAAAAATCAGCCAATCAACAGCATAAGCTGTGCCAATAGAAGATAGTAAATAGAGCAGTGCTATGATGAGAAGAGATTTTTTTCTACCTAATTTCTCGGCAGGGATACCACCAATCACAGAGCCAACCACCGTACCCATAAGTGCTATCGAAACAGTAATACCATGCTCAAAGGCATTCAAACTCCAGAGTTTTTGCAGTGTTTGCTCTACACCAGAAATAACCGCCGTATCGAAGCCAAATAAAAAGCCTCCGAGTGCAGCTGAAAGTGACCAGAAAAATATTTTAATATTTTGATTCATCATAAACTTGTTTGGTTTCGTGAATCAAAATTACAGCGAAGGTTTATTAATGGATTTTAGTATTCTTTCAAAAAAATACAAATTTGATACATTTTCATAAACCCCTATTAATCAGCATTTTATTAAAAAAAATTTCCAGAAAATATAACAATTGTAACAAACTATATCAATCTTGTTACATGTTAGCACTCCGCCATTCTGTTGGAGTCTGACTAGTCTTTTGCTTGAAAAAGGTAGTAAAATAGCTTGGGGTACTGAAACCCAGTTCATAGGCTATTTCTGCAATGTTTTTTTCTTGCTCTTTCAGCAAAATTTTGCCCTTTTGAAGTTTATATTCCCCTATGTATTCCGCAACATTTTTATTGGTTAATGCAGAAATTTTCCTAAAAAGCTGCACCCTCGACATTCCTAGTTCTTGACTTAATTTTTCTACGGAAAGTGTACTATCTTTAATATTTTTTTCAATTAATGCTTCAAACTCAAGTAAAAATCGACGTTCTCCTTTTTGTAAATGATTGGGATTGACGACCTCATTAGAAAACTTCCGTCTCATTCTATCACGATTATCCACCAACCCTTTCAATTTTTCTTCCAATAATTGCAAGTTAAAAGGTTTTAAAATATAATCATCTGCCCCAGCTTTTGTTCCCTCAATTTGGCTTTCGATTTGGCTTTTGGCAGTAAGCAATATGACAGGAATATGGGATGTTCTGAAGTCAGATTTTACTTTTTGAGTCAATCCAAAACCATCCATACCAGGAAGCATCACATCACAAATAATTATATCAGGAATGTAGGATAAAATCTCATCCCAACCTTGTTCAGCATGTTCGCTGACGACAACATTGTAACTTTTTTCTAATTTTTGCTTCAAAAACAAGTTCAAATCTCGATTATCTTCTATAAGAATAATTGTATTTTCAAATGTTTGTTTGATGTCATTTTGAATAAATACAGGTTCACTGTCTTCATATTCTTTCGATAATTCTGAAGCAATTGTGCTTGTTTTTTCTCCCAAAAATTGTGTAGATTCAATAACAGGCAACATGATTTTAAAAGTCGTCCCTTTGTCTTTTTCTGAATTAAGAATTATTTCCCCTCCGTGTAGTGCCACAAATTCGTGCGAAAGAGCCAAACCTAAGCCCGTTCCCAACGAAATTTTTTTATTCCCTCTATAAAACAAATCGAAAGCATGAGATTTTTCTTCTGTACTCATTCCAATTCCATTGTCTGCAATATTAATCTCAATTTTATCCATATTTTTTAAAATCGACACATGAATGAAGCCTCCATTAGGTGTAAATTTGAAAGCATTTGAAATGATATTGAATAATACCTTATCTAACTTTTCGGCATCAAAACAAAAAAACAGCTCTTTGAATGGACTAATAAACTGTAAATCAATATTCTTTTGCTTTGCTTTTACCCTGAAATCACTTACAATATCTTTGATAAATCCTACCAAATCATTTGGACTAAGCTCTAATTCCATTTTTCCTGCATCAAGCTTTCTCATTTCCAAAAGCTGATCAACCAACCGTAACAAGCGATTTGCATTTTTGTATATCAGCTGAAGGGTACTTCGGATTTCTTTGGTATCACTGCTTTTTCGTTGTAGCAAATCCTCCGTTGGGGTGAGAATCAGACTTAATGGCGTTTTGAACTCATGCGAAATATAGGAATAAAACCTCATTTTATCTTCTGTTGCTTTTTGTGCCAATAAAGAGACTTTTTCGATTTCATTTTTTTGCTCAAGAATTGCCAAATTTTGCTCTTCTAACATTCGATTGGATTGCTGTTTTTCTTGTAAAATAAAATACAAAAAAACACCTAAAATAACCACAATTATGAGCAAAGCACTCATAAAATAAAGTCGGTTTCGTTGGGTGGAGTATGTTTTGTTTAATTCGGTGATTTTCAATACTTCACGCTCAATCTCGACTTGTTGCTCCTTAATTTTCTGAATTTGAGACAGCATGATATCTACATTATCGGCTGTTATGACGTTTGTCAAGAGCTTATTTTCTTTCTCAAATGGCTGTTTTTTCAGAATTTTTACAGCCGTTTGAATCGCTTCTGCTCCACCAGTAGGATATAGCAAAGTAGCGTTTAGCACACCATTTTTCACATCCTTCATGCCTTTTGTTATTGGAATGGCATCAATTCCCACAAAGAATAATTTATTTGTTTTTCCCATTTTTTGGGCTGCATTATAGGCTGACAAAGCAAGAAAATCCGTATGTGCAAAAACAATATTTATTTCGGGATGTTTACTTAAGACTTCTGGCAAATATCCATTTATATCTTCTAAGCCATGCTTTACTTCGATAGTTTTTACTATTTTCAAATTGGGAGAATCCTGAATCGCCTCTTTAAATCCTCGATTTCTTTCAGTTGCTGGAGAAGATGTCATCTCTAGTTGTATTTCAACAATATTGCCTTTTTCTTCAAATTTGTTAGAAATAAATTTACCAGCGGTTTTGCCTATTTCATAGTTGTCGGCACCAATAAAAGCAGAATAATAGGAAGAATTAGTTTTTCGGTCAACAAAAATGATGGGAATACCAGACTTGTATATTTCGTCGATAACAGCTGTAAGAGGCTGAGACTCATTTGGGGTAATAATCAATAAATCTATTTTTTGTTTGGCTAATGCTCGAATCTGTTCAACCTGCTTTTCGGTATCGCTATAAGATTCTATTATTTCTAATTTCACTTCCGGATGAAATGCCAGCTCTCTTTTCATTTCGCTATTCATCACATCTCGCCACTCGTCATGGCAACATTGTAAAAATACAATTCTGTATTGGTGTTCTGGCTGAAAAGAACATGAATTGCTTGAAAGCAAAATAAATGCTATGATTGAAACCTGTAAAAATATATTCTTCATACAACAAAATTATTCTTTCCAACAGAAATATACTATCAAAAAAAGTTCAAGAACTATTTAAAATGTTACATTGTATCTTTTCTGGATTAATAAAAATAATATTTTCACCAAGCACCATTTGTATTTTCATTCCTTATCATTATTTTAGTAAAATATTTTTGCTAAAACTATTTTGCTGTGATAAAAAAATTCAACCATCGAGGCTTGCGGGCAGTCGCTGCTATACTTGCTGTATTTTTAGGTATGCTTAGTCCAAATAAGACATACGCCCAAAACATAAATCATCCCGATATGGGTTCTGATGCTTTTATTCAACGTTTTTTTTCGGCTCAAATTAATGAAAATCTAAACGAAGAAATTATCGAATCGCTCTATCAATTGTATCTCCATCCATTGGATATCAACAGAGCCAGCAGCGAAGAATTATCCTCGCTTTATCTTTTATCTCCCCCCCAAATCGGTGCTATTATAGCCCATCGAGAAAAATTTGGCGATTTTTTAAGCATTTATGAGCTTCAGACAATTGAGGAATTAGACCACGACATCATTCAAAAGATTTTACCCTTTGTAGCAGTAAAATTCCATCTAAACAGAAAAACACTCGCTGAAAGTATCAACCGTGCAAGCGAGCATTATTTGGTCATTCGAAACCAACAAAATTTAGAAAAATCACGTGGGTTTCTTGAAAAAAATTATCTTGGTTCTCCCCAACACCTTTATGCCCGCTACAGGCTCAGCCACCCAAAAGATTTCCAAATTGGATTGATTATTGAAAAAGATGCCGGCGAAAAAAACTATCTGGACTATGCCACTTTTCATTTTCAAATTCGGGACAAAGGGCAACTTAAAAATCTCATTATTGGCGATTATCAAATGCAATTTGGGCAGGGACTAGTGGCTTCCGCAGGATTTTCGTTGGGAAAGAGCAGCGAGGCTGTTGCTACTACTCGACGAAGTAGCTTGGGTATTCGTCCTTATAGTTCGCTCGTCGAAAGTGGTTTTTTTAGGGGATTTGCCATGACTTATAGGGTAAAAAAGTTTGAAATTACACCTTTTTATTCATCAATCAAGCAAGATGCCAATGCCGACACAACAAATCTCTCTGGGAATTCGTATTTTGGCTCAATTCTAAATAGTGGCTATCATCGCACAACAAAAGAGCTGCAAAATGCCAAGCAAATCAAAGAACAAAATATTGGTTTCAACCTCAATTATGTATTACCTAATGGACAAATTGGCGGAACACTCCTACAAACAACCTTTGATACTCCCATGCAAAAATCGCCTTATTTATACAATCAATTTGAATTTAGCGGACAAAAAAATCTCGTCTTTGGAAACTATTTTACTTATACTTGGCAAAATTTGAATTTCTTTGGAGAAGCGGCTCATTCAAGCAAGGGTGGAATGGCTGTGATTGGTGGTTTGGTTGGAGCTTTCGGAAAACAAATTGAATTTGCTCTCAATTTACGAAATTATCAAAAAGATTTTCACAGCTTTTATGCGAATGCTTTTGCGGAAGGTAGTCGAAATATAAACGAAAAAGGTGTTTTTTGGGGAATAAAATATATTCCTAAAAAAAACCTGATTTTTAGTGCTTTTTTAGATAAATTTCAGTTCCCTTGGTTGAAATATCAAATAGACGCTCCTTCTTTAGGATTTGATTATTTGGTAAAAGTAAGTTATCAGTTTAATAAAAAAAGTATCATTTATGCCCAATTCCATGAGGAACACAAATCAAAAAATTTACCCGATAATCTCACAAAAGCAGACATAATTCACCCGACTATTCGTCGAAATATCACTGGAAATTTCGATTTTTCACTTTCAAAAAATCTAAAAATACAATCAAAAGTTCAGCTCAACACATTTCAATTCAAAGATTTTAGTACGTCCAAAGGTTTGGCAATCATACAAGATATTGAGGGAAATATCAAAAAAACACAATTAAGGGCAAGAATTGCCTATTTCAATACCGACGATTACGACTCCAGAATCTATGCATTTGAAAATGATGTCCTCTATGCCGTTTCTATGCCCATTTATTATGGAAAAGGCTTCAGAACCTATGCTATTTATAAATATAATCTCAACAAAAATATCGACTTATGGCTCAGGCTTGCCCGAACACAACTACTTTCTGGCGAAACAATGGGCAGTGGCACAGAACAAGTAAATGTCCCGTACAAAACCGATTGGAAAATACAAGTAAAATATCAATTTTGACAATGATACGCAACCAGCCCGTCAATTGGGCTTTTGACAATGTTTTTGATAGAAATAGCATATTTTACAGCCATTTTTCTAAGGATTTCTTGAAAATAAAAAGCAATAGAGCCTACAAAATTGCTACTTACTTCATGGCACATTGGGTATTTGAGAACATACCTTTCAAAAAAATCCGAGAAACAGGTTTCGGCAAGGTGATACATATATTCATGAGATAAATTGGAGCAAATAAAGGTAGCAAATGAGGCAAAATACCGATTTGGAAATGGTTGGTGGTATGCTTTTTCTAAAATTTCTAATCGACCCAATATGCCATATTCTTTTTCGAATAACTCACGAATATCGACAGGCATTCGTCGGTGCAAATAATCCAACAACAATGTTTTGCCGAGATGCCCGCCACTCCCTTCATCGCCTAGCCAAAAACCCAATGGCGGAATTTGAAACCCAGTATTTTTTCCATCAAAAAAAATAGAATTAGACCCTGTTCCCAGAATACAAGCAATGCCTGGTTCTATTCCACAACTTGCCCTTGCCGCTCCTACTACGTCGCTTTTGATTTCAAATGTCTTGTTATTTCCCAATATACTCATCAAAGCCTTTTCTACTATCAAGGCTTTTTCGTCGTTTGTCACACCTGTTCCATAATAAAAAACCTCCCTGATTTGTTTGCCATAATGAATCAACTCACTATTTTCTAGCATAGATACAATTTCGGAAGATTCCTGATAGTAAGGATTTATCCCCAATGTTTGTATAACCTTTTCAAAGCCTAAATTATCTACAATCCTCCAATCTGTTTTGGTAGAACCACTTTCAGCAATCAATTTCATAACATCAACCCAATTTAATATTTACACAAAACTATCAAAGCTATCACAAATCAAAAGTTTATCACCAATATTTTTTCTCAAAAATCTATTACAATAGAGCTGTATTTTATATAAATATCTGATAATAAGAATATTAACAATAAAAGTATATCTCCAACAAAGAAGCTTCTCAATCCTATAATCTTTCTGGTATTCTCCTCAAGCCAGTAAAGCATTAAAATAGCATCTAATAGGCAGTCTAAGCAAACAAAAGCTTAAATATAATCCAGATACAAAATTTAATTTTCAAGCATTCTTTTATATAAATATTCCAATAAATTATAAAACAAAAAAAACAAATTCGATTTAGAAAGAACATTGGCGAGAATTTAAACTTAAAAATTCGTTAAATTCGCACAAAAGCAACATTACACTTACAGAACCATGGCAGAAGCGACTGAAAAACCATTGAATTTTATCGAGCAAATCATTGAAGAAGACATTGCTGCCGGCAAAAACGGCGGACACGTACTAACCCGTTTTCCACCTGAACCGAATGGCTATTTGCATATTGGTCATGCAAAATCCATTTGTTTAAACTTTGGTGTTGCACAAAAATACGGTGGAAAAACCAATCTAAGATTTGATGACACAAACCCCGTAACCGAAGATACTGAATATGTTGAATCGATAAAAGCTGATGTAAAATGGCTTGGTTTTGATTGGGCAAACGAATTTTATGCGTCAGATTATTTCGACCAACTCTATGAATTTGCATTAAACCTAATCAAAAAAGGTTTAGCATACGTCGATGAAAGCACTTCTGAAGAGATGGCTGCCATGAAAGGGACACCAACCACCCCCGGAATCAACAGCCCTTACAGAAACAGAAGTGTACAGGAGAACCTCGATTTGTTTGTCCGAATGAAAAATGGTGAATTTGCAGAAGGGTCAAGGGTATTAAGAGCAAAAATTGATATGGCATCGACCAATATGATTATGCGAGACCCAGTCATATACAGAATAAAATTTGCGACCCATCACCGAACAGGCGACAAATGGTGCATTTATCCAATGTACGATTTTGCACATGGGCAATCCGATTCTATCGAAAGCATAACCCATTCCATCTGTACCCTGGAGTTTGTGCCTCATCGTGAACTTTATGATTGGTGTATCAATAATTTAGAGATTTTCCCATCTAAGCAATACGAATTTGCACGATTAAGCCTTTCTTATGCCATTACGAGCAAAAGAAAATTATTGCAATTAGTGAACGAAAAATATGTTTCAGGCTGGGATGACCCCCGCATGCCGACCATTTCAGGAATGCGGAGAAGGGGATATACACCAGAAGCCATTCGTGAATTTTGCGACAGAATTGGTATTGCCAAAAGAGATAACCTAATTGATGTAAGCCTATTAGAGTTTTGTGTCAGAGAACATCTGAATAAAACTGCCACAAGAGTAATGGCTGTTTTAGACCCACTTAAAATAACCATTAGCAATTATCCAGAAGATAAAATAGAAACCCTGACAGCAGAAAACAATCCTGAAAATCACGAAGAAGGTAGTAGAAATATCTTATTCGGACGGGAATTATTCATTGAAAAAGAGGATTTTATGGAAAATCCGAGCAAGAAATACTTCCGTTTGGCTCCAGGACTTAAAGTTCGTCTAAAACATGCCTATATTATTCAGTGTGATGAGGTTATCAAAGATGAAAATGGAGAAATTGTTGAGTTAAAATGTAGCTATATCGAAAACTCCAGAAGTGGAAATGATACCTCTGGGATAAATGTCAAAGGAACCATTCATTGGGTTTCGGCATTACACGCTGTGGAAGCAGAAATAAGACTTTACGACCGATTGTTTACCGTAGAAGACCCAAGCAAAGGAGAAGGTAATTTCTTGGATTATTTCAATCAAGATTCCTTGAAAAGTATCAAAGCTTTGGTCGAGCCAAGCTTAATACATGCCCAATTGGGTAAAAATTATCAATTTCTCCGAAAAGGTTATTTTTGTTTGGATAGCGATAGCACAGAATCTCAATTGATTTTCAACAAAACTGTCGGGTTGAAAGATACTTGGGCAAAAGAATCTAATAAATAATCCTGAAAGGCAAGATATTTTCAACAATATCTTGCCAATTTTTTAGTTTTATACAAGAATATGAGTGGGTAAAACGTTCCCAATGCACATAAAATATTTTCCGAATGAAAAAATACACATTGTCACTAATTTTTACTATTATCGGGCTACAATCGCTTGTGGCACAATCCGCTGATGCTGTTTTTTTGCGTTATTTTGAAGCTAGCGGTGGAAAAAAACTCTGGGATAGTGTCGCTACTTATGCTGTCAAACAAAGCTATAAAGGAGGTACTGCTGCCGATTATGATTTAGAGTTACAAGCCTCTTTCAACGAAAAAGCCCTTTATAAGGCAAAAACGATTCTAAAAAGAACCTTTATATATGGTGTCCGAGGAAATGAAGGTTGGAGAAAAGTGCCTTTGGGAACAAGCGACAAAGCGACACAATATGAAACCAACGACTTGAGTGATAAAGAGCAAATCAATATGCGAAGGGAACTAAAAGAAAGCCTCTTGCCGTTTTTGGATTATAAAGAAAAAGGCTATATTGCTACGCTAATCGGGGAAGAAACTATCAATAATAAAACCTTAATTCAGGTAGAGTTGAGTGGCAATAACATCAAATATAACCTTTATTTCGATAAAAATAGCGGATTGCTTGTAAAGAAAAAGACAAGCATCAACCCTTCGGAAATTATCACCGAAGAGTATCTGAATTATGCCCAATCTGCTTTTGGTATTAAATATCCCTCAGAATCAACCTATACAAGTACATTAGACAAAAGAACCTTAAAAGTAAATACCGTTGCGACTTTCAATGAGAAAATTGCAACAGAATTATTAAAAAGATAAATTTTAAACAGAATTCCAACCAAACTTGCCTAAAAAGTATCTTTACAAAAACTAACCCTTTTTAGCCATTTGGTTTGGCAAACCAAATCATTTTTCATGTATAGCGAACAAGAATTAATACAGGCTTGCATTCGCCAAGAACGACTAGCCCAAAAACAGCTTTACGAGCGATATGCGAGTAAGTTGTTTGCTACGGCTATGCGTTACATGAAAAATCGAGATGATGCCGAGGATGTATTACAAGATTCGTTTATTAAAATTTATCAAAAAATAGATACATTCAGAGCGGATTGTCCTTTGGAAGCTTGGTTAAGAAAAATTGTAGCAAATACCGCCTTGAAAAGTCTTCAAAAACAACCTGATTATCTTCAGCACGTAGATAGTCAGCATGTTTCGGATGAGATAATTCAGAGAGAAGACACAAGTATTGCTGGCTTGCATTTCGAGCAACTCATGGGAATAGTGAATGATTTGCCCGAAGGTTGCCGAATGATATTCAATCTTTACGCCATTGAAGGATACCAACATAATGAGATTGCAGAAATGCTTCAAATCTCTGAAGGGACATCAAAATCTCAGTATTCTAGGGCAAAAATTCTTTTACAACAAAAATTAAAAACAATAGGAATAACAGCTGTCAGATAAAATACAAAAAATTATTAATGATTACAGAAAACCAAAATAATTTTGAAGAGGAATGGCGAAAAGCCTTTGAAAGCTCCGAATTAGCTCCACCTGCCGACATGTGGAATCGAATCGAACGTGAGCTTGATAAAAAGGAAAAACGTCCTTTTTTCTTCTTTATCCGACCAAACTTAAGTGCTGGCATTGCCGCTGCTTTGGTAGTAGCCTTGGCGGGTTTTTGGTATTTTGGCTCTTCATCAAAACAAAATAATATTGCTCAATCTCGCTCTTCTAAATCGGCTGTTTCCAGTAGAATAGGCTCTAAAAATATATCGGACTCAAAACAAATAGAAGTAGCTCAATCACCTCAAACTTCTTTATCAACACATGAAGATAAAAACATCGGTTTCCAAAAGTCCGATCTTCCATCTGATGATAAGAAATCTACTATTGAGCAAAAGCAATCTTTGATTAATAAACATCTAAACTCCGCTCAAATAGCACAAGCAAACACTTCTGTTTATCACCAAGAATCAGAAGGAATGATAGAGAAACATTTATCAAAAAAAACACAAACATCTTCGACTCAAGGCATCAACCAAGTAACTCCAAACGAAAAAGGAACTTTGGCTCTCTATCAGATAAAAAACAAAGGCTTTCATTTGTTTGTGCGAGAGTTTTATTTGGGTAAAAATAAGCTTTTATTCGATACATACACTGAGCTGGCTGTAGAAGAAACCATCGCACAAAATTCAGAAGGGAAATTTTGGTTGGGTTTTCAATCAGGTGTAGCACCTTTCAAGCCTTCGATGGATTTGAGTCCATTGAACAGTATCTCTATGAAAGAGGCTGAAATATACGCAGATTACTCCAATCTATACGAAAAACCCCAATCAACAAACAACCCTCCTATTGTCGGGGCTGAGCCTCCCAAAGGAGATGTGTTTGTCTCTCAACCAATTAATAATCTAAAACGAGGGACAAGTAGCCAAATTGGACTAAATTGGGGCTATCAATTAAACAAACATTTTAGTCTGGAGAGTGGCTTAAAATACCTTCGTGGCAATTCCGTATTAGAAAGCAATACTTATTCATTTAGTAAAAATGGAGAAGCTAATACGTTTTTTGCAAATTATTTATCCAATACAAACAAAAGCAATAATACAGTCATTGCCGATGCCTCACAAGGTATCTCAAGGTATGAATATTTAATACTTCCGATACAAATTGGCTACCAAATTAACTTATCACCGAAAGTTTCATTACAAATAAGTTCGGGATTAACTGCTGATATTTTCCTACAAAATACCCTCATCAATGACAATGGAATGCTCGATGATAAAAATATATTCAAAAGTAGCAATTCTTTTTATAAACCACTCAATTTCAGCACTTTACAAGGACTAAGAGGTGCCTATAAGCTCAATAATCGTTGGCAAGCTATCATAAGTGGTACCTACCAACAATCATTGACTTCCACCACAAGCTCAGATATTCTCAAAATGAAATTAAAACTATTCGGACTAAATTATGGTTTGAGTTATCGTTTCTGACGATTTGCCATATAAGCCAGATACTTCACAATTTCCTCTGCTTCTGCTTTTTTTATACCTAAATTCGGCATTTTTACCTCATTTCTATATGCTTCTGGTTTCTGAATAAATGCTTTTAAGTCTTCTATTTTCCAATATTGCGTAACACTTTTAGGATAATTCAATTCTGGTCCCATTTTACCACCAATTTTGTTGATTGAATGACAAGTTTGGCAACGATTTTTGAACAATTCGTATCCTACGAGAAAATCTTTGTCTTTCGGTTTCAATGCTCCATCATTTTCATGAATCGGTCTAAAATGGATTTTGACCAAATTATAAGGCCATTTATAGTTTACGTCCTCCTCCGAAACATTTTCATAGACGACATAAAAAGGAGCAGCCTTCATTTCCTGTGAACCTTTGAAAATCTGTTCCCAATCTCTTCCTTTGGGAGCATCTATATCCCTGACAGCCAAATATGCCTTCACATTGACGAGTAATTCCAAAGGCATTTCAGGTTTATAGCCATCTTCACATTCAAAAACAACTTTCAAATCAGATATATTTCGAGATTCGAAATTAGAAAATTTTTTCATCAGTTCGAGTAAAGGAATGGCTTGATAATGCTTGATTTTGTGATAAACGGGGTCATTTGGAATAGTAATTGGAATGGTATTATTAAGTAATCCCTTTGCCTTTAGCGAGACTAAATCGATGTCTAAAGAATCCGACAGCGACGTATTTCTATTTGTTGCTAATGAATGCGTATGAGGCAAAGTAAAACCCAATAAAATTAAACAAGAAAAGATAAGTAAGAGATTTTTCATGAGCATATAATTTATTATTTTGGAGTCAAAATGCACAAAAAAAGGCAGAATTCTAAGAATTCCACCTTTTTTAATTCAATATTCTAATATATTAATAGAATTTTGCTCTATTATCTTTGATATTTGCGTTGTCACGAAGAGCCTGATTAGCCATATAAGAAGCACTATACCCACCATTACGTTGATTAATTTGATTCTTATAAAGAGAATAATCTGCAATTGCTGGAGCCTTGACAATGCTTGTTGTTTCCACGATAAATACACCATTTTCACCAGCAAAAGGCTTCGAACGCTTACCCGCCTGTAATGCAAATATCTTACCAATAGCTGCCGGGTCAATACCAGGAGAAGTAAGAATGCCACCTGCAAAAGTAATATCTGTAGCATTTTCAATCAATGCCCCAACCCCATATTTTTGAGCAATTTGCTCCAAAGAACCCGAAGCACCCTCTAATTTTTTCAAGATTTGCTCTCCCTTGATTTGGTTTCTCACTTTAGCCGTAATTTCATCTTTAAAATCTTCAGCTTTAGGGCTATCCTTTTCAGTTTTGGCAGAAATAGCCGCAACGATAAAATTATTACCAATTTCAAAAACCCTATCCGATACTTTTCCAACATTGGTATCATTATTGAATGCCCACAAAACTACTTCACGAGCATTTTGAATGGTATTCAAATTGACAGCTTCTGGACTTAGCTTTTCAGCTTTAAGAATCACCAATTTTCCATCTTTCTTCACCTCTGCTTCAAATTCTTCCAATGACCCAGCATTGGCACGTAAAGTTTCCGCTTTTTGATAAATCGCATTTCGTGTTGCTTCACTGGCATCCAATTCTTTGCTGATGGTTGCCAATTTATACTTAATATTCGATTTAGCCTCTGTAACATTGATGATATGATACCCAAAATCTGTCTCTACGACATTCGGAATAATGCCAGTTCCAGAAAAGCCAAAAACAGCACTTTCGAAAGGCTTCACCATACTTCCATTATTTTTGAAAGGACCCAAATCCCCTCCCTGTTGAGCAGAACCATCTTGGCTAACCGAACGAGCCAATGTAGCGAAATCAGCTCCTTGCTTCAACTGATTTAATACATCTTGAGCTTGATTACGAGCAATTGCTTTGACAGAATCTGGTGCACTTTTATCCGCACGAATCAAAATATGGCTGGCACGAGCCGTATAGAAAGAATCCTTTGCCGTTCCCTCATACTTATAAATAGAATACGTGTTTCCATCTTTGAAAGGCCCAATAACCGCCCCCTGAATGGCTGTTGCCAACGCATCCTTCAACACTGGAGTCAATTCACCAGCATTTCTTTCATAAGGCAAACGAACATCCGAATTCATATCTGCATAAGCTTTTGCATCCGTTGCCGAAGCCAAGCCTTTTGCAAAACTCTTGATATCTTGATACAATACCGCACTATCCTCTTTGGTTGGCATTACTTGGAATACCACATAATTCAAAGAACGGCTATCGTATCCTTTGTATTCTTCTTTATGTTTGCTTAGATAATCAGACAATTGGCTGTCCGACACTTTGATAGTCGTATCAATGACACTTGAATAAGGCACATACAAGTATTTTGCACTCGCTTTATTTGCTTGAGCTTCATACTCTTTCTT
>JACCDQ011362800.1_pt1 | contig 33307 bp, 37 predicted proteins | sample 7446031 | NCBI WGS metagenome assembly JACCDQ01 (sample SAMN15323442, study PRJNA562643) | freshwater metagenome | isolation source: river surface water | place: USA:Blue River Watershed | collected 2017-08-17 | reverse complement strand
CTTCGCGGCGGTGGTATAAAGGAATAAAGCTGTATTCATTTTGAAGATAGCTTTCAATTTTTTGAGCTAATTTATTTCGTTTCTCTACACTCAATTCATTGTCGAAATCTTTTAATATAAGATCTATCTCAATTGAACGGACGCGCAACGAATTCCCACCGGCCCAACTATTCGCATTCGTCGGAATTTCGCTTGATGAAAAATAAGATGAAAGACTGGTATCAGGTGGGATTGGTTGCCCGAACATCGTCAGGTCAAATTCGCCATGGGGAACACTTGATCCCAATAAGGTTCTTGGTGGTTCATTCTTGATAATACACTGAGCTCCGATATCTTTAAATTGATCACAAATAAAGACCTGAATATTTTCAAGAACCTTGATCCCGGCAGATGTTTTGAAGACAAAAGAAAGTCTTTTTCCATCTTTTTCGCGAATGCCATCTTTACCTAATTTCCAGCCTGCGCCATCTAAGATGCTGATCGCAGCTTTTTTTGAATAGCTTGAAGGCTTCTTTCTGAAAGCGGGGTGTTGTGGTGGCAGAATCCCTTCAGCGGCTTTAAGTTTACCTTCGTAAAAAGCTTTCACTAAAGATTCTTTATCAATTGCGCGAGCCAACGCTTCTCGGATTTTTCGATCTTTAAAAATGTCTTTGTCTAAATTAAAAAATAAACCTTGAAAAATAGATGAGTCTTGAAAGTGAACTTTGTGTAAACCATTTTTGTCATTATGGAATTCATTATCCATTGAAATTGCGGTGTCTGGCGGGAACCCAACGGCAGATATTCCGTCAATTTGCTTGCTGGCTAAATTAGCCTTCAATGCGCTGGTATCTGGGACATGGGTCACAATGATTTTATCAAAATCTGGTTTTGAGCCATACCAATGTTTATTGCGTGAAAAGACGATGTGGCTTCCCAGTTTAAATTCGGTGATCGTGTAAGGCCCGTTATACAGCCCGGCTAAATTGGGGTAGATGACATATGAAGAGTTACGGTCATAAGCTTCTGAAGTCTTATTGTTTTGTTCAAAAATTGCTTTCTCGATATGAGCTGGCAATAGCGGAGGAAGGTCGCGGTCAAATGACCAATCTTGTTTTTCATATTCAACGTGGCACGTTTGTGGCGCTTCGGCCGTCCATTTGATTGATTTAATTTTTGAATAGAAAGCGCGAGTTTCTACAGAGACATTTGGATTTAAACCCACTTTCCAGCCTAATTCCCAATCTTCGCAAGAAACTTCGTGACCATCGCCCCACTTCGCATTTTTTCTAATTTTCCAAGTGGCCGCTTTATTTTTTAAGATCGGAACGGCTTCAGCTACGTCAGCGGTGACTTTTCCGTTGGCTTGTCGATTGACCATTTTACGAATCATGAACTGCATCAAAGCTTCATTCGAAGCTAGTTGCGAATTAACAGGATTGAAGGCCGACCACTCTTGCACAATAGCTAGGCGTAAAAGTTTTTCGCCCGCGAAACTGTATTGCGAAAAAAAGAGGGCCGAAAAAATGAATAAAACAGAAGTATTTAGTAATTTCATATTTTCAAGCTACTCTTTATCTTTGGTGTGATCAAGCATCTCACGGCGTGATATAAGTTCTATCCGATGTCAGATAGTTGACCGCGATTGGATTTGAACGCTAGCATTTTATTATTGAGGTGTTTTTTATGTTAAAGTATTTTCTTATCATTATGCTGTTATTTGTAAGTTTGGCTGAATTGGCTTTGTCTGAAGATTTTGCAGCTAAAAATCAAGAAAATAAATTTCCAAATGCCAAGTCAACTTTGAAAAATAACGGTAAGAATGGATTGGTACAATTCGACTCTAAAGACTTCGATGATGACGGGTCTTATTCGATTGATCACGCCTACAATCGCCCGCAGTTTGAAAAAGAATGTATCGACCAAGATTGCAGCTGTGGGATCGGTGACATGTCAATTTCAAAGAAAATTGAAGACTGCCAAAATCATAAAATTATAAAAAAGTATTCGAAATATTTAAATTGGAAGTTGGTCAGTCGCAAAGGCGGAAATGATCGTGTTGGAGTTTTCGCGAAGGGCAGAGAGGTCTGGTTCAATACCGAAACAAAACTATTGTGGTCGTCACGAGTTTCTAATGGTGTGAATTGGTGTAAAGCCTCTGGCAGCGATGCAAGCTTTAAAGATTCTTTTAAAATCTGCAGTCAAGAGCCCTATCAGTTTCAAGGAACTAAAACTGTAAGCGCTTGTTCTGATGATAAAAAGTACAGTTCTTCGCCCGAGATCGATCCGGCTGGAAAGGTGGGGATTGGGTTGAACTCTACACCGAAAGTGGTGTGGAGACTGCCAAGTTTAAATGATTATTATCGAGCCTTAGCCGACGGTCTTCTGCATGTCTTGCCAGACTCGAAAGGCTCTGGAACATGGGAGTGGAGTTCAACGGTTTTTTCTGTGAATAAAGCGATGGCATGGGATATTTCGACTCAACTTGGAGAAGTAGGAAATGACGATCGACGCGGATATAATGCAGCTCGATGCGTTGCTAACTACGAGCCTTAAAAATACCGATTTGAGCTAATGCCACGCGTCTTATTGAAAAATAATTTATATACCGGTCGCTTCCTGTAGTCTGCTTGGGCTATGGAACTGATCATTAAACCAACTGAAGCTTGCAATTTTAAATGTACTTTCTGCAGTTCAACTTCAATAGCTGAGTCTAAAGCTCAGTTGCTTTCTTTGAATCAAATTTTTCGATTTTTAAAACGCTTTCCTCAAACAAATACGATCATAGTAAATGGTGGAGACCCTTTAGTTGTGAAGCCAGAGTATTATTGGCAGATACTTTCTTTTTTAAAAGAAAATAATATGTCGACCACTTTGAGCTTCACTTCAAATCTATGGGATTTTTATCAAAACCCCGATAAATGGATTGAACTATTTCGTCACCCACAGGTTGGGGTTGCAACCTCTTTCAATTATGGAGACACTCGGCGCATTACCAAATCGCGGGTTTACACTGAAGATATATTCTGGGAAGTCTCGAATTTGTTTTTGGAAAAAGTAGGGTATCGACCCGATTTTATTTCCGTCATCAATGATGAAAATGAAAGTACGGCAATTGATAATGTTCGGTTAGCAAAAAAAATGAATGTTGAATGCAAACTGAACTACGCGATGGCTTCAGGAGTTCAATCTAAGCCATATATTCTTTCTAAAATTTATCGTACGTATCTTGAAATATATAATTTAGATTTAACTCAGTGGGAATTTAACACCAAGCAAATGGTTAAGCGCATGAGCAAAGTCAGCACTATTTGCCCGCAGAATCGCGAATGCGATTCTTCAATTCGTTGTTTGCAACCTGGCGGCGATTACTACAGCTGTGGCGCATTCGGAGATGATAAAGAAAATTCGATTTCGTTCGAAGAAGAAATGAATTCACAAATTGTCTTGCGTCCGCTTAAGAAAAATATGGACATTCAATTTTTAAAAGAAGAATGCCTGACCTGTCCGATGTTTGATATTTGCAATGGCTGCCATAAAACGGTAGGTGATTTAAAGCGGCATGATTTGGTTGCTGAACATTGCGCAATCATGAAAAAAAATGCGCCTTATATTTTAAATTTGCGAACAAAAGATCGATGGGGTCACCCTAGCGAGGCTCGTTTATGATACTGTCTAAAAATATTCAAATTTATCTAAAGACGACTGAGACTTGTAATCTTAATTGTGCTCACTGTTTTACGACTGGAAAAAATGGTCGTAAAATTTTTTTTGATCCGATAAAAACTGCGGAATTTATTAAAAATTTAGTTAACGAAAACAAAGTGCAATCAACAAGAATTATTTTTCATGGAGGCGAACCTACGCTTGCTCCGTTGGCCGACATGTATGCTTTGTTTGAAAAAACTAGGCATGAAATACCTCAAATTCAATATGGAATTCAGACCAATTTGGTTTATCGTTTAACCCCACAAAAGCTACAATTCTTTTCTGACGTGTTAGGTGAAGGTGGCATCGGTACTTCCTGGGATCCAAAAATTCGATATGGATCTTCTCATCCTAACCTGGCTACTGAAGAAGAAAAAATGTGGGAAGAAAATGTACGAACATTGGTCGGTGAAGGGCACTCTTTGACATTAATGGTTTCTTTGTCGAAGTATATCGTTGAAGAGTATGAACCATTGCAAATTATCAACTATGCGATCAGCTTAGGTATAAAGTACATTTTGTTCGAGCGAATTACTACGAATGGTAATGCGGTGACAAACAATTCGATTCTGCCACGAAATATTGATATCGATAGTTGGCTTTTTAAAATGTATCAGCAAACAATTCAGCACGGTCTGCAAAAGCATATTGGTAATATGTTTTTGGAAGAAGTCGCGCAGTCTTATTTGAGGGGCTTGCACGTAGCCAATCGATGTCGAGGTTGTGAACAAAAAATTATCACGATCAACGCAGACGGTGGCTTATCGGGCTGCCCCAATTCGGCGGCTGAAACCCAATGGGGAAATATCTCTGAAGGCACTCAGGCTTTTCTTGGACATAAGTTGCGCATTGGAGCCATCTGCAAAGAACAAATTCGAAACTCAAATTGTGCAACATGTGACGTGAGTGATTTGTGTAATGGTGACTGCTATAAATTGAAGTGGGATGGTGACATATGTTCGGCTCCAAAAACTTTGATGCGGCATTTGAAATACAATCAAGTTCATGATTCAGCTAAAGAGCTTATGATATGAGGTTGTCATGAAAGATTGGCAAATTCGAAATCAAACATTTAAAATGCTTTTTGGCCAAGAAGATCTTGGGGATCGTCTTGAAAACGAAATAGTCATCGAGGACTTTTCGGATGAGCAAATCATTCAAAAGGCAATCGAATACCCTGTGTCGTCTGCCGTTGAATTGTATTACCCTGCCAAGTCCTATGCGGTTGCAGTTATTTTTGCTTTGTTGTTAAAAAAAGAATTTGGTGAAGATATTTATTTTTCTCTTTCAGATCCTTATTTATTAAATGGAGACGATCCGTATTTTAGGACGTATTCTGAATCTCAGCTTATTTATGATAAGATTTTAGAAAAGTTTCCGGCCGAAAGCGTTCTTTCTCCGAAAAATTATTCGCAGAATTTTCAAAAAACATGTGATTATTTTTATATGCAATTTTTATTGAGTGATGAGATGAAAGTCTATGCCCCTATTGAGTAAAGCTGAAATTGCAGATATTTTTTCATCAAGCTATTTTTATGAAAACAAATGCATTTATATTATAGACAAAATCACAAAAACTTATCAGACAGATAAAAATTATAATAGTTTATTAGACTATGCAGATTCAATTCGTCAGGCCTATCTAACTGGGCACACAATAATTGTTAAAAACCTTGAAAAATTCAATTCAGATATCGTGAAAAAATGCGCTGAATTGGGCGTTGATGTTGATGTGCATATGTATCTTGTGCCGCAAAACGGTGCCAGTTCTTTTGAATACCACTTCGATGATCGAGACGTTTGGGTATATATGGTTTATGGTGAAAAAGAATTTTATGTCCGTCAATTGTCTGGCGAAAAGGCAACCTACTTAAAGATGGGGGAATCCTTATTTATTCCGAAAGGCGACGAGCATAAGGCCATTCCGCACGGGGCTTCTTGCCTTTTGAGTTTCGGAATTTCTTCTGGGGTTGTTGATTATAAAATTCCGGTTGGAATTAATATGCTCGATCTTGAAACCAGTCTAAAAGGTGTTTAAATCCGTTGCAAGAGTGCTGTAGATTGGTCACGTTGCGGTAGTGCTCGGTTAGGCAGTGGCCTTTGTACTCGCATTTATTGCAGTACAGATTGTTTGCGATCATCTGCTTTTCTTTGGCTTTCCATTGCTCATAGAAAGACAACTCATCAAATTCAAGAAAAAATTCTCGATCATTTTCGTCAAATTCAAGAACTGCAAATTTTCCCTTAGGAGTGATATACAAATGATCGTCAGAATAGGCATTGTTGCTTTTTGAAATCGATTTTTTGATTAAATCCTCATTGATAAATTGGAAACGTTTTTTAAGAGGTGAGTTAAGCCATTTTTGAATATAGGATTCGAATTCATGGTATTCAACACCAAGTTGATTGGATTGATTTTGTGAGTACGGTTTGATTTCGACCGAAATAATATTACTGACGCTGTTAAATATTGAAATGCAAGTGTCGACATCAAGTCCAATCAATTCAGGAGAGGCAAGCATTAAGATCGAGATCTCTTTTGGTGTCTTGATTATATTATTAAGAACGATTTCGTGTTTTTCTCTGGCTGAAAAATCAAAGCTAACTGAAAGTTGAACATGGTCGCGTAAGAAAAATGGGTTTGGTTTAAATAAATTGGTAACTATGTTCAAATTTGGGTCGCCGAATTTCAATAAAATTTGATCAAGCTTTTCAAGATATTCTTCTTCAAGTAAACCTACTTCTCCGCCATAAAGATCAACGTGTTCTATCGAATGCCCGGCCTGGGTAACTTTCAATAATAAAGAATCCAGGGTTGAAAGATTTAATTTTTGTGTGTCACTAAGCTGTACTGGTGTCAAATAGCAGAACCTGCAGCGGAAATTACAAAGATAAATTGGGTTGATAGAAAGATTGATAATCAGTCCTCGGCGAATTATGCTTTTCTAAGTTATGACAATTCCAGCGCCCAATCTATATAAAAAATTTGGTGACCCTTATAAACTGGTAGAGTTCCGAGTTTTTTCTTTTAACACGTGTGGTGCAGGGTGTCGCAACTGTTTCTATCAAAAGACAAATAACAACTTTGCGCAGTTTAAGCAGGTTCTTGATCTTGCCAATGAATTAGAATCGGTTGGGTACAAGCTTGAAACCTGCTACTTACAGCCGACTGATGTATTTGAAAATGACTTTAATTATCGTATTTTTGAAGATGAAAGCTTAGTTCAGGTTCTTAATCGTTTTAGCTATGTGGGACTAGCGACCACTTTGCGGCATGGGTTTGATGGGGCATTTATACAAAAATTGCTTTCTGATTTTCCACATTTAAAAATTGAAATGCACGTTAATATAATCGAAGAAAATTTGACTTCGGTTGCCTACGCTGAATTTCTTCGCAAGCAGTTTGAAGATTTGAAAACCCTTTGTGGTGATCGAATACTGATCAATTTAGCTCTAAATACGGGGACTGTATTTGATGATTTCCAAATGATGGCCTTAAAAAATTTAGTTCAACAGCTTTCTCATGACCGTATCTTAGAACTTAACTTTACTTTTCTTTTTAACAAAAAAATGTCGAAGCAAAAAAAGTCCGAATTGATGGAGCTGAGTTATCCAATTATTCGTGAATTTTCTAGGGAATTCGGCAGGAACGAGCAAGAATTGAACCGGCGAACACTTTTGAGAAAGCCTTCTTTTGTTTTTAAAGATGATCAGGTGTTTTTGTCGCCAATTTTGCCATTTGATGAGTATGTGTTCATAGATGAGTCTGAATACAAACTGGAATCTCCATCTTTTGGATCTTTCCTAGAGACCTATCGTCGCATCGAGCAAAAAAATAAGATGTTGTGGCCCGAGTGCGAAAAGTGCGACAATTTAGAGTATTGCCATGGAAAAGGCTTTTTTTCTGTAGCCCAAGAATTTAATCTGGGCTGCATTAAGTATGACTCAGTTGGAGGTTAAATGTTGATAGCTGGTGCGATTTCGAAAGCGGCGATTGTTGCGGATTTTAATGCCCAAGTGCGACTGCCTGTAAGGGCCGCTGTTCTTGCTGTTGGTGGCCGTTGGGGGGCAGAAAATCTTCCATGGGCGGGTGGGTCTGGAACGGGTGGGCACAATATCTGGAGTCCTTCGGCGCACGCGCTTCTGGGTTCGATAAACTTTGATCCACTTTTGCCTTGGCCAGGATATGAAAATAGTACCGCTTCTGGTTCTACGGCGACGACCAATGCCTTTTTTATTATGCATGGTTTTGCATTAAGGCTAACGCGTTATAGACTTGGTAATGGTTGGCTTCGATTTGGCGCTGACAATCTTGCATTTTTAGGAACCCAATTAACTTGTTATGCGGCTAATAATATTGTTTGGTTTAATCCTCCTGCCATGCCAGCTCCGGGGGCTAATGTTACAGCGCTTGATGTTAATAATTTTTTAACAGCTCTCAAGACAAGCGTTGATGATATTCGTGCCGGTGTTGGCGCGCCTGCGGCCGACTTTGTGGGTTGCCATTCTAACTGCCATTCAAGTTGTCATGGTTCTCGAGGACGACGATAGTTGGGAAACTAAGTGTTTCATCTTTTTAATAGAGTTTATTTAAAACATGAAAGCCTTTTCAGCTCGGGTGACGTCAAGTCTTTGGTTGTAATGTCTGAAAAAAGCCAGCACCCGTTGGGGAGGCTACTTGGGTTTGAAACAGCTATTCTTCCTTCATTCTACGACATCTTGGAAAGTGACCACGGAAACTCAATTGAAAAGTTTTGGGAAAGTATTTTAAATAAAGAACCAGATACCCGTTTTGAGCTGGTTGCAGATAGTCAGATGTTAAATTATCTGGTCATTCAATATTGGAAAAGCATTTTTAAAAGTCCGGATGTTGAAGGCGTTTTTAAACTGTATAATTTTTTTATTTTAGATAGCCGCTTAAAAACTTTTATTTACAATGATTTTAGTTCAGTCAGTCGGAAGTCTTTGGTCAAGTCAATTCAATTTATGGATAAGAGTCAATTTGTTGAATTGTATGAAAAGCTTGAGCCTGTTGCGGTCTTGCGAGATGCCAAAAAAGATGATTTTAGTTTTGAGTATTTACTAGCCGATTATGTATTCAACCCACAGACAAAATATCTTAAGGGCTTCAAAGAAAAAGTTCGTAACCTTTCTTGGAAAAAGTGGATGGGCGATATGGATGTCTTGAAGGGTGAATTGCTAAATGATTTTTATAGTATTAAAAAATTAGTACCTTCGATTGATTTTTCTTTTGATGATGCGATACATGTCGAAAAATATTTCGCATCTAATGAAAGCCTAAGTTGGATGTTAGATGAAAAATTTAATTCAAGAAACTCGGACTACATTCGTCGAAAATATAACAAAAATATTTTTTTAGATATTTTTAAAAATATGATTTTGGGTAGCCCGTCAGCTGAAAACCTGTCATTTCAAGAGTGGTATGCTGACGATCAAATGCTATTGACAAATCTGGTTTTTGAAGAAGACTTTGATGCATTTCTGCATATCGATATGAAGCGCGGTTTTGGATGCAGTTTGACAGGTGATCATCTTCGACAAAAGTGCAATCAAATCTTCGTATCTTATGTCTATGACAAAATTCGAAGTAAGCAAGCTCATGAACTTAAACATTACGAGTTGGCCTAATGTGTAAATCAAATCACTTTAATACTGAATTTAATGTGATTTATTTACGAGTTGTTCAGGGCTGTAACTTAAATTGCTCGCATTGTTTCACATTAGGTAACCGAGACTCTTATCAAACAGCCCCGCTTGAGCAGGTTAAAGATTATTTAGAAGCGATTAAAAAAAATGTAAACCCCAAAAAAGCTGTGATGTATATTCACGGTGGTGAACCTTTTTTAGCTTCGATGGATTATCATCGTCAGCTGAACGCCCTGATCAAAGAAGTTATGAATGATACGGTCATCGATATCATTCCGCAGACTAATTTAATGTACAAAATTGATGATGAATTTATTCAGTTTTTGATTAAAGAATATAACGGGCAAATTGGTATTTCTTGGGATTATAAAATTCGTTTCGGTAGCACGACAAAAGGGTTGAGTGAGAATTTATTTTTTGAAAATTTCAAAAAATTAGTTACTGCTGGTGTTGAGCCTGCCATTGCCATAACTGTGCAAAAGCATTTATTCGAACAAAATCCCATTGAGCTTGTAAAGAAATTTCAAGGCGCTAAGTCAATCGACTTCGAGTTTTTGACCTACTTCAGCGAAGGTACAAACGCGTTACGAGTTTCGAACGATAAATGGTCTGATTTTTATCATTCAATTGTGAAGTACTACAGTGAAAATGATACCACTTGGTCTTTACCCTTGGTCGATTTGTTCACAAAAAGCGTAAAAGAAAATAAAATTTATCAATGCAAATGCAATTGCTGTCAGCACCGAACTTTCACCATGAATTGCAACGGAACGATCGGATTATGTCCTGACGAAACCTACTTCAATTCATTTTCGAGTGTTAAAGAAATGTCGACTGACTGGGCAGTTTTTGAATCGAAAGCAAAAGAAAAGCATTTATCTCAGATCGTGCAGCCCGCAAATGAAATGTGCCAGTCTTGCGAATTTTATGAATACTGTGGTGGCAATTGCGAGCCGACTTTGTTCAATGACGGTGACGCTGAATGCCCAATGTCAAAAAAAACTTTAAGATACCAGTTTAATCATATGCCTTTATTTTCAAAAAAGTTGAAAGAAGCATACAGAAACTTAACTGAATTAAGACCAAGAATTTAAATGAATATATTAAAAACGGAGAGAAAATGGCTTTAAGAGACTTATCAAAAATTGATCCTAAGAATATCAGAAATGTAAGTGTACCCTTGAAGGTTGAGGCGCTTAAAGAATTTTTTGAGAATAAAGAACTATTCTTTATAGTTGATTATTCGACCAGCCAAATTAAGGGAAACATGTTTTTAACATATCTTTCGAACTTAGATTTGCCTTGTGAAGTTGATTTGTCGAAAGCAACCAAGCAAGAAAAGTTCGATATGATTAAAACATATATGGAAACCCGTAATATGAATGGATCAGATGTATTAAAATTAACAGCTGCCGAGCTTGTTCTTAGATACAAATGTGTAGATTACGGTCAGTTATTTGTGAATAGTCTTTTGACAGAAGAAGAGCGAGTAGAATTTATTAAGCAAAATGTAGAAATACTACATAAATGGGATCACTTCTTATATTCGACATTAAGTTACTTGATTAAAATGTACCCCGAGCTGAATGAAACTTTAAAAGTAGAAGAGCAATATCCTGTGATCAATGATCCGAATTATGTTGGTTTGAATATAGTTCAACTTTTTGGTATCCCTGGCTTTGCTGAGCTGTATTTTTCTTCTCCGCTTTGGACGACTTTCAATTACTTTAAGCCGCAATTTGAAGAATACATGTTTAAAGGACAAAATTTTTACCATTATTTTTGCTGTGAAGAAAATACCATGTTCATTTTGATGACATCAATTTTTAATGGTCAAATTAAAATGGAAGAACTTGTGAAATTTGCTGTGCCTCAAATTCCTGCGGGAGGCTAAATGGACGCCTATTTAGCATCGCGCGAACTTAATCAGGCTGATCATTTTTATTTGAATATTAATTTTGAATTGCTCAATGGTTGCAAATTTAAATGTCGTGGTTGTCATGTTGAAACGAATGCTCAAACTCCGATTGGCGAGCAACAGTTTGAAAAAATGACACATTTGATGTCTAGCTTTAAAAGTAGCTTATACTTACCATTTATTGCCTTCGTGGGGCCAACTGACTTTTTGGTGGCAGATAATTTCATTTCGACTTTTTCAGATCCGAAGGTCATTCAATTGTTTCAGCAGTTTAAAAGAATTTCATTGCAAACGACTTATTTAGATATTCGAAACGCTGAAATTATCGCGAAGCTTTTGCGTGATCATTATTCGGAGATGGAGCTTGAAATCAATATAGTCGTCGATCCGGCCAAGATCATGGATGATATTTATTTAGCAAAACTTCACGAGAATAAGCAAAAATTTATGCAATTTATCGGACGTGATGATGTTCGAACATTCGGAATAATGAATGTATACGATTATGATCAAACGAAGATTCCTCAACTTCTGCGAGATTACGATTTCATGCACAAGCGAGTAGAGCATCTTTTTGAAACAACGATCGATTATAATTTTTCAGCTGGTCGTAATTTAGATTTGTCAGATGATGAGTTTTTTCAATTGAGTGAGCGAATTAAAAGACTTTTTAATGAATCGTTATTAAGTGACAATAAGGCCGAATATTTGCGATTTAGTTTCGGTAAGCTCACGGATTCTTTAATTGAAAGACAGTATAATTACCGCGGAGGTGATTTGTATTATTCTCCGTTGATGTATGAAAGATTCGTTTCTTTCAAAGACGAATTAAAAGTACCACTGAATGAGTATACGGCCCAAGAGATTGAAGCCTACGAATTTCAAAATCAAATGGATCAGTATGTTTTGGCGCCGCAAATGGAAGAATGTGAAACTTGTCCTTTCTTAGCTACTTGTGTAGATCGAGGTATTTTGAAATTGATGGGTATTTATAATATTAAAAAATGCCTTGTTGCAAAACAGGCCCTATTCGCAGTGAACTCAATGGGTGCTTTGCCAATTCATCAGAAAGGCTTGTAGAGTGGCTGAAATCAGTTTGTTAAACCAGCTTTTGCATGCGAAGGCGCCTGATCAGTCAGAAATCGAATTGCATTTATTCGAGTTTTGCAATTTAAAGTGTTATTTTTGTGGACAGAACCATGATGATAAAACCGGGATGAGTCTAATTGCTGATAAGATAAAGCCGATTCAAGAATTTATTCAGGCCAACCACAAGAAAAAGCATATCATCAATATTATGGGTGGAGAAATATTCAACGACAAGATTCAAGATTCTCTTTTTGAAGATTATTTTAAATTAGCCGTTGAGGTAAATCGTTATGCGCAAAGCATTGGTCATGAATGCCACTTCAATTGGGTGACTAATTTAGTCTACACGAAGTATGAAAGAGTGCGAGATTTCTTAAATAGACTTCGGGATGAAGGCGTTAGCACTAAACTTTCGACTTCATATGATTTTACAGGAAGAAAAAATAAAACTTGGATTTCAGATCTATTTCAAAAGAACATTGAAATATTTCGCGAAGACATCTACACGGTTGGATTTGTTTTAACAAAGCCAGCTATTCACTTCATGTTGAAAGAAAAAGATGAATACTTTGAGCACTTGTATAAGTACTATCCTTTGTATTTTGATTTTTATGTACCCGAAGCGGGCGCATCTGTGCTGATGCCGAGTGACGATGAAATTCTAGAGGCTTATCGGTTCGTTGCAAAAAATTACCCTAAAGTGAGCCCCGTTAAAGAATTGCTTGAAAATGATAGCAATAAAATGACATGTTATTCTTTAAATAAACTAACATTATTGCCTGACAATCGAGAGGTAAAGTGTCGCTACCTTAATTATAAGGATGGAGATTTTAAAAACCCAGTCGATTACAGCACAAACGACAACATTATTATGTCGTTTTTAGAAGAGAATCAGTGTTTGTCGTGTGAATATTATAGCAAGTGTGGGTTTCGGTGCTTTGTTCAGGCGGACTGGGCCAAGCGTAAATCGGCTTCAACATGTATTTTCAAGACATTCTTTAAAGAACAACAGCAGCAGCAGAATTTAACTTCGAATGCAAATTGATCTTTCTAGTTTAACTTATATAAATGAAATGGATTTGTTTAAAATCATCATTTCAAGTGCTGATTTTTTTCCGGGATTGTATCGGATCTCTTCATCTTGGAAGCAATCCATAGAGCAAGATCGGTACTTAAAATTGTTAGGTTTTTTAGAAATTGTTTTTCACGCCGAAAAAGGGCGACGTTGGAGTCGTGATCAATGGTTTTCTGCCCACGATCATATTTTTAAATTAGCTTATGGTAAAAATAGTCGAAACGATCAACGTGAAGAAGATGATATTAAGGTGTTACTCAAAAATCGAGGATTTGATTGGTATAAAAAAGCGAAATCATTTTCATTGGCCCTTATTGATAGCGAGACTTCGGTTCATGAAATTGAATTGAATAAGACTTATTACATGATGGGTAGTTTATTGAGATTCGAAAGTGAACGTTTTCTGATCTCATATGATGATTTTTCGGGTCAGTCCGTATTAAGTCTTAATGTTGGATTCGCTGAAGCATTAAAATACATACATGACACTTTCAGCTCGGATTCAATTCGAAATTTATTTCTTCAGTCAGAAATTGTGGCGCATTTAAATTTTATCGAGGACTCTGAAGGTGAACTTACATATGACGGATCAAAGGTCGATAGGTTGCTTGAACGTTTTCCGGCAAATTGCCCTGTATTTGCCTCGGTAAATTATGATCCTCAATTACCAATTCGCTTTGCCAAATTGATAGGGGTTGGAAATGTCCTTGCTTGAAAAGTCTGAAATTATTCGAACAGAAAAGGATTTGTTTAAAACCCCAAATATTTATTCGGTATCGCAAAACAATTCTGTTGAGGTGGTTTGTGAGCACTTTAGGAAGCTGAAGCAAGATCGCGAGCTTTTTTTGTTTTTTCAATGGGAAGATAGTTTATATTTTCCGATTTGGTTTGAATTTCGATCAATCAATAATAATTTACTTTTTCTTTTTCAAGAATTTGAAATTGATACTTTTTCAACTTTAGAAAAAATTCTGAACAGCTCTTTAAAGAAAGAAGAGTATATGACCGCTGAAATGAAAGCGATTATTTATCATACTAGGCAGAAGCCTCCGTACTCTGTCGAGCTCAAAAAATTTAGCGTCGAAGAGAATTACAGAATTGATTTATATGAGCAGGAAATATCTTAGGCCGTTGGAGCGGCCTTAGAATAGTGCGAAAGTCTTTTAGAGTCTGGCCCGTAAACATAAAAAGAGTGCATATCGATTATTTTATTCATGGGTTCGTTTGAATCGGAAATATCTTTTAACTTGATTGACATTTTGGCAATAGCCGCAGTGATTTCTTTTTCATTTGGTAAAAGACCAGCCATGTTTTTGCAAAATTCGTTTGCGTTCGCCACTAGGAAGCAGCTTGTGATGGTTTGCATTCCCATAACTTTGCCCTGAAAGCTGTAATAAGCAAAAGTTGATTTTCCTTGAAGTGAATTTTCGATGCCTTCAAAGATTTCAATTAAATCTTTATTTTTATCAAGGCCCATTTGCTCAATTGAATTCCAACACAACTGAAAAAATGAATTGGCTTTAATTCCATATTTTTCACAAATTTTTCTTAGATGCGTCGTTATATCAATACATTCAACGGCACGACAGAAGTTGTCCATAAAATACATCTGCAGCCATTCTGCTTTGCTGTATGTTGAAGTTGAAATCACGATATCATAAGTGCTTTGATATTGAGGATCATTTAAAATGTAGTAAGTCTGATCACTTCGCTGTTTTATTGTACTGTAGTGTGAATAGCGCACAGGAACCGTTTTAATTTGATATTTTTTAATGTAGTCGGGGTGGGCCGCTGGTGACCTTGCTAAGAGTGTCCACACATACCGTTCGCTAAGCCAAGCATCTGCTTCAGCGATATGGTTATACTCCGCATAGAAAATATCCAATGTAGTTTCGGGAAGCCCTAAAACGTACTCGATTCTAGTTTTATATCCTAAATCTTTTACTTTTTTAATAAATTCAACATGCTTTTCTGTGGGATGACTCCAGCGATTAACGGCTTTGGAAACAACTGGGTCCGAAGCGTTGACAGAATAATGGTAATCACTTTTGACAGCAATTTTTGATTCAAGAGTCAATAAATCGATTTTGTGCAGAGTTTCTAGATCGTTTTTGGTTTTTCCATTAAGACCGATTTCGAAATTCCAACCCTGTTTTGAACGATCTATGAGGTGCTGTAAAATACCTAAATCGCGTGCTTTGTTGATTCCAAAGTTTGCATCACAGAGGTCGATATATTCGATATTCAATGACTCCATTGTGCGAAGTTCATCGTAAACAATTGTATCTTCTTTTTTAAGAACTCGGCTGGCTGTGCTGCCACCCCAATCGCAATAAGAACAGTTATGGGGGCATCCCCGTGTTGTTTCCCATAAAGTTGATAGGCGCCCACCTTTTGATTCGGCCATGTGCTTTAATAATGCAATTTCAGTTTCATTACCATAAAACATCGATCTTGGAAATTTAAATGATGCTCTGTCGACGCAAGCCTTAGACCTAACAATCGATTTTCTGTCTGCCGTAGGGTAAATCACATGAGGAATCTGACTTGGGTCAAATTTTTCTTCTGCAAGTTGGTCCAATAAAGCGGCCATAAATTGTTCGCCCGCACCTTTTGGTTCACAGATTAAGTCGACAAAATCGTGTTCTTGCAGCCACGATTCAGATTTGTCATATGGAACTTCGGGGCCACCATAGACAGTTATGCAATTCGGTAGTTTAGCTTTAACTACTTTTCCGATTTCTAAATTTAATTTTGAATTCCAAATATAGCTGCTGAAGGCCACGACTTGGGGATTTTGAGAAACAATTGTCTCGATAATAAAATCGAAGTTCATGTCTTCGACACTATTTATTGGAAGAGGCCAATTCCACTTGTCACTGTGATGACCGAATTCTTTGTAATAGGATTTAAAAACAAGATAAAGATATGGCAATGGAAAATCACCATAGGTCATAACTGGATTGACTATAAAGACTGATTTATTCATATACCCTGAATAAAGGTTAAGAGCTTTGTGACTTGAGTTCAAGATAAAAGAAGTCAAAGCGACTCAGAATGGGGCATGTTGTCTGGATACGTCTTGTTGCGATACTAAGGCCTTTAACGTATGCTTTTTGTATGCTGACAAATGTCGAGTTTTTTCGTCTTCTTAATCAGAGTATTCACCCTTCAGCCGAAGAAGTGACTCTTTGTCGTGGTCGCGTTGAAGAAAATTTATTCGATGCTAAGAAAGTCGAGCCAGAAATTCTTTGGCGCTTTGTAGAAGAAATGGGGCACAATTTTGGAGTTGGCGTAGATCTCAAAAAGCTACAGCAATTTAGTTATCAGGCGGCCGATGGAATTAGTTATTTCGAAGACAAATTTATGATTGTGTATTCGGGTGGAGAAAGCGATTACAAGGATTTCGGCCTTTCACTTTATCGTCCGCACGACGACTATTGCATTAATTATTATTGTGAAACTAAAAAAGCGGCGGCTAAATTTTACGACCTAGATGTCGAAAAATATCCAAGACCAAAATTGCCAGATGGCTCTGAACTAGCCTATCCGTTTGGGCACGGAGTTGGTATGCAAACAGATCGGCAGGATGTCTATTTTTGCCATCATGATCTAGTCTTAGTCAGTGATTACTTTAAATTGCCAATGCCTACGTCGTCTTTCAGTTTGAAGTATGATTTAGATACGAAGTATATGAAAGTTTTTGGCCTTACTTATGAGGTTTCTTCCTTGAAACCATTAAAGTTAAAAAGATATTTTTATCCGCAGGATCCTGCAATCGACTATACACTTTTTGATGAGGTTCGTTCATGAAAGCCACTTATTTTGACGGATTTCCCGTCGTTATTTATGACCTTGCCGAATATCAGCAAATACTAAAACCCTTTTGTGATTTTTTAATTTCTAAAAAAGGCGAAAGTTTCACTTTAGGTGATGATTACGAATCAGGGCGCGAAAACATTTGGGAATTAGATACAGATGTTGTTCGATTAATGGCTGCAGTATTTGATAATTGCTGTCTGCAATATTTGAATGATATTCATCCGACCTACAAAGGAAAAAATCTTCAGTTCGAATTAAAAAAAGATGCTTGGTTAACGACGCCGTCGACCAAGCAGCACGTGCGGATTCATACCCATTTGCCTCCATTTATTCGAGCTGAAGATGTCGGTGAGTTGATTACGGTATTTTATGTTCACTTGGATGAAAATATCGGAATCGAAAATGGGCCTCTTGAATTGTTTAGATCTCCTACCGAGCCACCAGTTCATATCTGGGCCCCAAAGCAGTATTCATTGCTGATAATGACTCCAGAAATTTGGCACCGAGCAAGGCCTTTCACGGGTGAAAGATATTCGTTGGCGACTGATATTAAAATTGTAGCTTCTTAGCGGAGATAGTCATGTTTCACTTGTTCAATAGTGTCTATTTAGAATTTGATGGCCCAAATGAAAAATTAGAAAACAAGATTAAGTCACTTGGTCTTTCAGATAAAAACGATATTTGGCCTTTTCTTTACACTCAGTTCGGAGAGACTTCGCGATTCGTATGTTCGATGAATAGCCAAGATTTACTTCGTATGCAGGTTACCTTTTGGAAGAATATTTTACCTCATTCAAGTGAGGATACAGTTTATAAATTACACCTTCTTTTTATTGAAGATTGTAAGTTTAGGGCCCATTTGCCGGCAGTTGCAGAGTCTTCAATCGTTAAAGCCGCACATATGTCACTGAAGCCCTATTCAAGAAAAGAATTTAATCAAATCTATGAATCTTCCGTACAAGTTGATTTTTTAAAAAGAATTTCAAAAGAAAAATTGAGCTTCGAATATCAGTTAGCTGATTATTTTTATAATGAGAATTCTCAATTAAAAGACGCCGTTTTAAAAAAAGTTCGCCATTGCACTTGGGTCAATTGGATGGCTGAGTTAGAAATTTTAAAAACAGATATTCTAAATGGCATTACAGATATCAATCGATTGCTTCCGAAAGAGAGTTGGATTGATGTGTCAGATTCAACGCAATTGTTTACTCAGATTATCGGGCATCCCTATTTGTGCTGGGTCACTGACGCTGATTTTTCAGGGAACAACTACGAGTATGTTGAAAAAAATTATAACAAAGATATTTTCAAATTTTTGTATTCTTGTTTTTACAATATGTGGCAGGTGAATGGTGAAGATATGAGTGAATTGATTGACTTAATCTATTCGCATCAATACGAAACTCTTCTGCATCGGGATGTGCGTCGAAGTTTCGGATCAGTTTATTCGGCGGGGCGTTTCCGTAATCGAATGAATCAGGTCTTGGTTTCGACCATCTACAAGCATAAAAGAGACGGAAACCTTTCAGCTTTAAAGTCTTTTACTTTGACCTAGGCATCAGCGTCAAACATCTAGACAATCTGACAATTCGGGGCGCGCTAGAGCTGTAAGTCTATCACAGTGGTTTTTATCTCTTATTGATATTCGATCATATTTTTTATCGGGAACGGCTATTGCACCCAGCAAATTGCCCCTTAATAAATTAATAGGAGAATTTATGAAAAAATTATTTGCTGCGGCCCTTTTAACATTAGTAAGTGTATCTGCATTAGCGGACATTCCGCCACGTCCTCGTCCGCCACGTGTTGAACCGGGTCCAATTCAATCAATTGAAAAAAAATCAGTTGCTGCGATGGATGCTTTGTTGTCTGTGAAGGCCACAGATATGAAAAAATTTATGACCGCTGGTAACACGATTACCGCGAGTACAGTTCAAAATTTAAGCTCAGACAAAGTTTCTTACTCGTTTACTCGTCAAAATTGCACGATGGGTGGGGTTGTAGGAAATCAATGTTTAGGTGGAGCACAGTTGCAAGTTGTGGTTGAAACTGTTCGTCGCGGTTCTGGAGTAACGAAAACGGTTACGAGTTCAGTTAACTTGATCCGTTAGTATAATATTTCGTATCGCCAAGATAAACGGAATTAATTGTTATTTTTGAAAAGGCCAAGGTAAATTATCCTTGGCCTTTTTTATTGACACTAAATAGTAAGGGACTACTTTGAAAGCATTAACTGTCAAGGGGTAGGTTCTATGAATAAAATATTCGGTTTGATTTTAGTTATTTTTTTTGTGGTTTGTGCGCATGCAGCGACGCCTGAAGATGTTGCTGAAGAAAAAAAGTTGTCAGCCGTCTATTTGCAGAAAATGTCTGAAGAGGCGGGGGCTCAAGTGATTGAACAAGGAGTTATTTTGCGCCCAATATTTGAAAGTGGTTCGGCGAAATTTCCTTTGGTTACCGACACCGTGAAGGTTAGTTATCATCTGGTCGACCGTGAAGGGAAAACAGTTGATGAAAGCATTACTGCAGATGAGTTAGCTGTGTTTCCTTTGAATAAATTAATAAAATGTTGGCAATTGGCAATTCCTCAAATTTCAATTGGCTCTTTTTACAAAGTGACTTGCCCGTCGGATGTTGCCTATGGAGACAAGGGTACAAGCGATGGAGCCATCAACGGCGGCGCGGCCCTGACATTCAGATTGACGGTGTATGGAATTGAGTAAGTCGTCTTTTGTTGAAGGTTATTTGTTAAGCGAAATAAAAAGCGAAGACTTTAAAGAAGTTGTGCAGTTAGTTAATTCGGCTTACCGCGGTGATTCATCGCGTGCGGGTTGGACGACTGAGGCTGAATATCTTGATGGACAAAGAACAGACGAAAAATCTTTATCAAAAGAACTTGAAGGTGATAACAAAACTGTGCTGTGCGTGCGCAACAGAAAAACCGCCGAAATTATCGGAACTGTATTTCTAGAACAGTTGACTGATGAAAAGGGACCAAACTGTTATTTAGGAATGTTCACAGTCAAACCAACTCTGCAGAATTCTGGATTAGGTAAGTGGATCTTACAAGAGGTTGAGTATTATGTGAGACAATTGGGTATAGGCCGTATCACTCTCAGCGTACTTAATCCGCGACATGAATTAATGGCTTGGTATGAAAGACGCGGCTTTGTAAGGAATGGCATCACCGAAGAATTTCCTTATGGACAAGACCAATTTGGGTTACCAAAAACAAAAGGTTTGCACTTTGTAATGTTTGAAAAGACAATTTAAATGCTTGCAAATATTCCATCAATTTAAAAAAGATTTTTCTATTTCCGCATTCGTGGCGGGTCTTATTGTTGTTCTTGTCGGTATGACAAGTTCGGCCGTTGTCGTTTTTCAAGCGGCTACTCAATTCGGAGCGACTGCGACAGAAGCTAGTTCTTGGTTGGGTTCACTCTGTTTAGGGATGGGAATTCTTACGGTCTACTTTTCATTGAAGTATAAAGCACCGATATTGATGGCTTGGTCGACGCCTGGTGCTGTGCTTCTAGTTTCTGGGGCGCAGGGATTCACGTTAACAGAAGCAATAGGGGCATTTGTTTTTTCTTCTTTTTTAGTTTTTCTATTCGGTGTGACAGGATGGTTCGAAAAAATTATGAATCGAATTTCTTTGGCGATGACATCTGCATTGCTGGCTGGAGTTTTATTACATTTCTGTTTAGATGCATTTGTCTCTTTTAAGTCAGCCCCATGGTTAGTGGGGGGGATGTTTTTATCGTATCTTATTGGTAAACGCTGGACCCCACGGATGACGATGCTTTTAGTTTTGCTTGCTGGCTTAGTTATAGCTACTGCGATGGGTGATTTTAGGTTTAACGATGTTCATTTTGGGTGGACGTTTTTTCGCTTAACGACACCAACGTTTTCATTTTCAAGTTTGATCAGCTTAGGTATTCCACTGTTTATCGTAACGATGGCTTCGCAAAACTTAACTGGCCTTTCTGTCATGAGAAATTATCAATTCAGTAACCCAGTTTCTCCGCTAATTACGGGGATGGGAATCATGAATATAATCACCTCGTTATTTGGTGGATTCACCATCAATTTAGCTGCAATTACGGCTGCGATCGCGATGGGGCCTGAAGCTCATGCTGATAAAAATAAAAGATATGTGGCTGCAGTCGTGTCCGGCGTGTGCTATTTTTTAATTGGTTTGTTTGCTGCATCTGTAACCTCACTTTTTGGTGCATTTCCTCAGGCTATGATTGCAGCGGTTGCGGGGTTCGCATTACTTGGAACGGTATCCTCAGGATTAGAAACGGCTTTAGCAAAAGCTAGCGATAAAGAGTCTGCCTTTATTACATTTGCTATTTCTGCTTCGGGTCTTACTTTTTTCGGAATTAGTTCTGCATTTTGGGCGGTTGTTGTTGGTTTATTAGCCCAGTTTGTTTTTTCATTTAAAAATGAATCCAAGGCTTAGTTTGATTTTCTGTTTAATATTTTGACGGTGACAATCAGTGGCCTTCTTGCAGCCAGTTATTCACATTTACTCATTTAGATCGAAATTAGATACAAAACGTCTGGATTGTAAATTGCTGAAACGAAATTTTAAGGCTTTTTAATAGAATTAATTTGCGAATGATTTCGCGAGCTTTTGACCCAAGTCTAAAGCTCATTAAAACTGAGGAGAAATAATGAAAAAAGTATTATTAGCAATGGTAGCTGCAAGCTTGTCTGCAACGACAACTTTGGCTTGCATGGGCGGACACTTATTACAAATTTCAGATAATGCTGATCGGGCTATGGTTGTTTACAATAAAATCACTGGAAGAATGGAATCTCGAAGCAGATCTCATTCAGTAACTTCCATTGTGACTGAAGCTGGTGAAAATGTATGTGTGGATGCAAACTGCACGGTTCTTAAAGATATCAAGGTCGCGACAGATTTAGAAGTAAGTTACATGGTTTTTGGAAGTCAAAAAATTCAAACCAAAATCATTCGACAAATTCAAATAGGCCAAGATGCTCCTCGTACTCGCGGTGCTATGCCAAAAGCTATGGGTGAAAAATCAGGGTTATCGATTTCTGAATTCGAAAATCTTTCTGAAAATGTAAATGCTGTTGGTTGCGCTCAGAAACAATAAGGCTAATATAATAAGAATTAGTTCAGATTTCTGACGACTTCTATTTTAAGGGGATTTAGTCCCCTTCTTTTTTTAATATGCTTTAAAGTCCTGAATTTTCTAGGTATGAACAGATTGTGCCGGGGCTTTGGCTTAGACCCCAAACTTCATTCAATTTTCTTGCAAGGTAAGTAGGTCCCGTTTCAGGTGCCGCCGTTTTGCTTAAATCAAACATGACAAAATGCTCTCGACAAAATTCTTTTAGTGCCTTTTGAAATCCGATTATATCTTGACCTGCTAATTTTTGAGTGTGCATTTCAGTAAAGACTTTATCCATAGATGCTTGTGTGTAAATAATAAATTTTGTTTCTGTGTCGGCTGCGACACGGTTGAATAAAAAAGCCAAATAGAAAGGCTGGACGTTATCTGAGTTCTGCCCGGTACCCGGTTGCGAATGGTCTTTATTCATTGTGGTGTAATCTATTCCTGTTGAATGAAAATGTTGAAGGTAAGTGACGTTGGCTGTGTTCAGGTTTTGAAATTCATTGGCCTGCGAAATAGGTACAAGCGTATCCCAGTGGTCGTGAATAACTAAAGCAGGAGTAGAAAATCGAGGTATGTCCATTCTAGATTCTGAATTTGAAAATCTTCGAGTATAGGGTTCGAAAAAATCTAAATATTCTTGGCGCTTGGTTGGGTCTGCTACAAGAGAGTTAAGTTCTGATAGATATTGTTCCTGCTTAGGCCAACTTAACAATGGAGAAATCAATGCGATTGCTTTTAAGTCTGTTGGTTGGGCTCGTGCAGCGGATTGAGATGAAATAAATCCGCCAAGTGAAAAACCAAGTAAACCAATTTGTTCGGAAGGGTTTTTGCTTTTTAGCCAGGCTATTGCTTCTAAAATGTCTTGAACGTAATCGTCGGCGTATCTTCCCGCATAGAATCGATGAAAAACATAGAGAACATCGTAACCATTAAAAGACATTCCCAAACCGGTGATGGGCATATTTTCTTTTTGAATTTGTTGGTAAAAAAGTGGCTTTGAAGTGGTGGCATTATATAAAGGCCCGTCGATATCTGCACCCCAGTAACCCGTTAAAGCATTTGAATTTGTTGACCAGCGTTTATCTAAGTCTTCACCTGACCAATCAATACCCGTATATGGGACAACGTAAATAATTGTACCCCGAGACATATTGCGACCTTTAATTAAATTCCAGAAAGATTTTCCGCTTGCACCTTGATGCTGAATCAGTTGTGAATCGTAAAGATCTTCGCCTAATTTCAGTTTTTCAGAGAAGAAAACTTTTGTGGAAGTTTGAGTCGTTGTGGTCGTGTCCGGAGATTGATTTGACGTGTTGGATGAGCAAGCCCAGCCGACAAAGCCTAAGGCAAATGAAGCAATTAAGACGGAAAGAAATTTAATCCATTTCATCTGCGACCTCTTAAGTGTCTTTTAAAAAAGTTTACGCCGCTTCTTTTTCAGAATTATCAGCATATATTTTTCTAACATCTATCTTTTGAGCAGGCACTCCTCCCCAAGTTTCTCCGGCAGGTACTTTTGTTTTAGGAAGCAAAACTGAATGAGGAAGTAACTTTGCACCTTCGCCGATCTCGCAACCACCCATGATCGTAGCTTTCAATCCAATCGTGCATTTAGCGCCAATTTTCATTCCCATAGCGCGGTAAAAAAAGAGTGACAACGGTGATGGGGTTACGAATTCTAAAAAAGTAAAGCGTGCTAAGTATGTAAACCCATTATGAAGAAACCACTTGAGTGATTCGGCCGAATAATAATTTCCCCGCCAAGCGCTTAAGTTTCCGACGAGTAACTTATTTAAAACGGGAGCGATGATGACCAGGGTTGTTCCATAAAGAAAATATCCGGCCGCTAGTGAAAAAGCGAAACTAAAATTTTGAACCCAGTTTGGTGAATGCAAGTTTAGGTCTTGCATGAATCTAAAAAATACAACAGAAGGTGTTAGGCTTGCTCCAAGAACAAAACATGCAAATAAGTAGATGGGTAGCATCGTAAAGATGTACATGGCTGTTTTGAATTTGCGTAAGAGTCTTTCGAAAAGACCTTTAATTCCGCGATGTTCACTGCTGGTGGTGTCTAGATCAAGTTTGTGTTTCATATATTGAATTTATTATCGGTGCTAAACAATAGTTTCTTCTCTTTATCAGCAACTATTTTTCTAATCTCAATTAATATTGTTTCATTTCGAAACAGGACGTCAGGTTGACGACCCCAGGTAGGGCCTTTAGACTGGATTGAAGTTCTGAGGGAGCATCATGAAAGTTGTCATTTTTGTAATCGGTTTGCTTTTAGCATTTTCTAGTAATGCTGAATCTAATAAAACTTTAAGCGGAGTAGTCACATTAAGTAAAGGCTCTGAAAGAGCAATTACCCCAAATGGGACATTATTTATTTTTGCTAAAAAGGCCAGCCAAGCAGAGGCTAAGGGCGTTCCGCCATTGGCTGTGTTAAGAATTCCTTCTCCGCAATTTCCAGTTCAATTTTCTTTATCTCAAGAAAATGCGATGATGGCGGGAACTCCTTTCGAAGGGCCATTTGTGGTTTCTGCTCGATATTCACCCTCGGGTGATGCGCTTGATAAAAGTGGGCCTGAAGGGGCCACAAATAGTAAGAAGCCGTTAAAGGCTGGAGCAAAAAATATATCAATTGAGCTCAAAAAGAAGTAGTTGAGTTATGAAAAAATATTTTCTTATTTTTGGTTTTTTATATGTTCTTCTTATGATCAGTGGCCATGCGGCCCAGGCACAAACCGTCAAATCAAAATCTAAAAAAACTCCAGCTAAAGCGGTAGTGACTGTGAAGCCGAAAGTTACGACCAAAACTTTGCAGCCGCCTCCATCTGCGCAAATGGCTGCTGCATCTATGCCAAAGCCTAAAGAAGAGCCCGAAGTCGTTTTACCGCCAATGGGTGATTATAAATATGAAATCAATTTTGCGCCGTTGGCTATTTTTGCGAATTGGTATGCAATTGATATATTAAAATATGAACCTTCGGTCGAAGTTGATTCTCAACACAGGCAGTTTGGGTACGGATTGACCGCGATTTCATTTGTTAGAAATAACAATGATTTCGACGACACATTTCCGAGCCGTGCGGGTTACGGGTTTGGTGTGACTGCCACTTGGGATTATCGAGATTATTATTACTCGACACATGGATATTATGAAAAGTTTGAAAGATATCAAGACAATGGAACTCTTGTGCAAGAACGTGAAGGCTTTCGTGTAACCGGTGTTGTGGGCCTGAAAGAAGTTATTAAAAGAAGATACGCTCTAAAGTTTGGTGCAGGTATAGAACTTGAAACTTACAAAGTGCGTGAATTTAATGAAACAAATCGTTTTGTACAAACGAACTATCAAACAAATATTTTAAATCCATTTTTCTTAGAGTGTAAATTAGCGATGTATTTCTAGTTTTTAGAAAAAGAACCCCCTTTTTTTAAAAGGGGGTTAGGTATTACATTCTGTAACCTTCGCCGCTGACGTCAACGACCAGATCAAGATCTTCTACAAATGATAATACAAATCGACCCGAGCTGAATCCCGGCCAGAATGGGCTAAAACGAATATCAAACTGACAAACCGCATTTGGCGCCAAAACACCCGTGCATGAATGGGTCGCGCTGTAATCAGCTCCTGAAATGGTCGCACGTTGAAATGTCAGAGGCGTTGTTCCTGTGTTAGTTAACTTGTAGCTCGCATAAGAGCTTGAGTTAACCCAGATACGCCCGAAATTATAACTGTAGTAATCAACCGCATTCGATTGGATGTCTCCTGCGTTTTCTTTCGCTTGAATTTGGATCTCAACTTGTTGAGAAGCCATTGCCCCAGTAGCAAGAAGACAAGCGCAAACCAATGTCATCAATGATTTCATAAAACTTCCTTTCCTTAGAAGATAGAAATAGGCTAACAAACATTTTGTTGATGAACATCAATTATGCAGCACGCAAAAGGAATAAAAGCCTGTAGGTCATGGATAACGCAATTTTAACCTAAAAATGAGGTGTCTAGACGTCGCCACTAAAAGGTAATAGTTATTAATACAGGTATGAAAAAGTTTTTTCCGATATTTGCAACTCTGATTTTGTTTGGGCTGTTATTTTGGTTTAATTTCTTAGATTTTCAACAAGCTTATAATGATTCTGTCGATAGAGGAGAAGAATTAAGAGCACAGCTCAATTTATATTTCAAAGCGAATGGAGCTTATCCGAACTCTCTGGCTGAACTTGAAATCAAAAATATGCCTGGGAAGCGGTGGTTTGGAAAAACAATCATCAAGTACCAAATTAGACCCGAGGGGTACTTGTTAGATTTTGGCGATCAAATGGTATCTTGGCGAGCTACCGAAAGTGAAGCGTTCACCGCAAGTAAATGATTCTTCATTTCTCACAACACTCTTCAATTCAATTGCTATTTGCTTGTCTATTTATATAAACGAAATAGTATGAAAGTTTCCAAATGAATAATAACTCGAAGTAAAAAAAGCCCCTCGAGCATAACTCAAGAGGCTTTCTATATAAATTCGGTTAATTTCTATGAAACTACTGTGCTAAACCAACAAGAACTTGAAGGTTTCCACGAGATCCAATCAATCCAGAAGTTGTCGCGCGAATTTCGATACGATTAACGCGCAAAGAATAGCGGTAGTCTAAAAGACTGCGAAATTCTCTATCGCGACGTAAAGTACCTTGTAGTTGATTCAATGGAACGATTCGGCCATCTGTTAAAACAGCGATAGCTGATTCAATCGAAATGCTGTTGTCCATTGCGCGAACTAAAACTTCATTCGTTAGTAAATTGCCAACTCTGACAACTACTGTTTCGCTGATCAATTTAGGAATACGGTTAGTACCGTCGTCTTGCCAGCGAACTGTCATTTGAGGTCCTACATCATAATAGCCCGGAACTGGTGGCGGTGGTGGTGGTAATGGGCGAACTGCTGGTGGCGGGTAGTAAGGTGGAGGTGGAGGCACTGGGCGCCCTGGGTGACGTGGGTGATCGATGTTTCCCGGAGTTAAATATCCTGGTCCATAAACGGCCGCATCACGAGCGTCACGCTCTGCTTGTCGAGCTGGATCTAAATGACCGTATTGAGCCATTGCAGATAAACCCATGAATAGAACTAAAATTGGTGTCAAAAGTTTCATAATATCCCCCTGTTTGGTATTTATGTTTAGAACACAGATAGATGCTTCGCAAAACAGGTGCCATAGAAACTGGTGTCACTTGAATACAAAAAGACGATTTACGTCAAAACCAGCTGAATGCCTTTGCATTTTTTTCAGAATCGAATTTATGTTCGACAGAGAATTATTCTGCAGAATAAGGCTGCGCCTCTACTCTGCAGAATAAGGCTGCGCCTCTACTCTGCAGAATAAGGCTGCGCCTTAATAAACTTAAAATATCTTTCGAAAACTTTTTTGGGGATTTCGTTGCATTTTTTGAGCAGAACGCGACTTGCTACGAATTGTTTGTACTCATAAAGGGCTGCTTTTTCTAAACCCTCTTCGTAATTTTCGTCTCCTACGATTAAAGTCATTCCTTTTAGGACGCTCGGTTCATCGTCTTTTTGAGGAATACGATTGATCACATCTTTGGGGATCGCATTACAGTTGTTTTTTTCAGCTAATAAAAATAAAAAATGTTCATCTTCATTTTGTAGCCGACCATAATAGGGATGATCGGCATTATCTTTAACTAGAGTATTCCAAGCATCAATTAGTTTTTTTTGATACTCAAGCTGGTAGCCATTTGGCGCTGTTTTTAAAAGATAAGACAAGAATTTTAAAATTTGTGTCGCAAGTTCTTTAGAGTTGTCTGTGTTTTCTTTGATGTTGCGATAGAATCTTTGTATCATAAAAGGAACATATTCAACTTTGTTCAAAAAGCGTTTCGCGAATGTATAGAACTGATCTTCAGATTGATCCGTGCTCGAATTTTCTTCGTGGCAAACTAGAACGATTTTATCTTCTTTGTTGCCATTATTGTAAAATAAATTTTGAGGAGCCCCGAACTTCACTTTTAAAGAAAGGTAAATATCAAATGCTTGCTTGTAGTCTTTTTCTTTATATAAATTGTCGCCGTAAACCTTGTAAGCGTTAAAAAAGTCTTGGCAAACAGACTGAACTCCCTTTGGGTCGTATTCATGATAAGCTTCAATTTTTTTTCGATTTGCTAAAACTATTTTTTCTGCTTTTGGAATTGCGGCCGTAGCTAAAATTTTGCGGTACTGATTTTGAAGTTCTTTAAAGGGGCTGTAAATCGATTGATCAACTTTTTCAAAATTTTGGATATTTTTATTCCAGGAATATGTAACTGTGATTTTAGAACCAGCTTCGTCTGTTCTTTCGCCTGGGGGCGATGTCATATTTAATTTTAAATCGTGCGAAAGTTTAAACTTATAGCTTTCACATGAGTTATATGTATTAAAGTGTAAGAGCTCGTGTTTTGTTTTTAAATTCTTTTTGTTGATTTGAAAGCTGATGATGATTTCTTTGTTGGGAACAATTAATCGTTGAGCGCAGACAATTTCAAATGGGCCTAGTTGAGGGTTTTTTGTCGTGTAGATAACTTTATCGGGATCAAATGGAATTTCTTTTTGAATATCGTTTTTAGAATCAGCCCAGGTCAGCGCAATGGCCAAGATTAACCACATTTATTTGGCCACTCTGCAAGTTACATCAACCATGCTTTCTCGTCCCCAAAGGCTAGCGGTCACGGTTTCAGATTCGTCATTCAAACCACCTTGCCCGTAGATGCGAACTTCATATTCAGGTAAGAAAGCTTCTATAGTATAAAGATTTTTTTCGGAAACGGTTAAATATGCTGTTGCAATTGCTGATTTACCAATGATCAATTTTTGATTTTTATCAGTGACGTAAACTTTATTTTTAAGAATGACTTGATTGTTGTAGCTAATTTCGCATTGTAGGTCTTGTGACCAAGCCGAAAAAGAAAATAAAGAAAAAATTAAAGAAATTAAAACTTGTTTCATGTTGAACCTCTTGATCATTAAGTCTTCTTCTTTTTTTTTGAAAACACAAGTCATGGTCCTAAGAATTTGAATAAAAAAAAGGCCCCGTTTTTTAACGGGGCCTTTTCAAATCGAATTTCCAATTAAGAAAATAGATTAGTTACGGCGTAATTCAACTTCGATTGATTCGATGAAAGTTGAACCCTGTAACCACAAATACAAATCCTGAGATCCTGCAGAAACATAACGAGTTGGAAACAAAGCAATTTGGTATCCTGGGTTTGTTTGTGTGGCCAAAATGTTACGAGATGAATCAACAAGTGAAACAACAGTGCGGTAAGGGCTGTTCGGGCGGGTATTTGCACGTACTGCAGTGACTTCCCATCCATAGTACTGAGAAAGATCAGCGTAGTAAGAAAGTTGGTACATCTCATCTCCCACTGAACGTCCTACATAAACTTGCTTAACGATGCGTTGACCGTAAGAAGGTGGCGGTGTTGATGGTGGGTAATACGGAGGTGGAGCCGGTGGTGGGTAATAAGCTGGAGGAGGTGTAGGTGGGTAGTATCCGCCATGTGGAGGAGGATTGTAAGGAGGATTGTAAGGAGGATTGTATGGTGGATAATATGGAGTTGGAGTTGGACGTACTGGTGGTGGGTAGTAACCGCCGCCACCGCCATGATGTGGAGGAGGATAGTATCCGCCGCCGCCATGATTTGGTGGTTGTTGTGGAGGTTGGTACGGTGGTGGAACATATTGTCCTGGTCGATTTGGATCGTTGCTTGGTTTGCCGCTGCTAGTTTGTCCGCTCGTTGGCGGATAAGGACGCAATTGAGCAAAGGCTGCTGTTGTTGTTAGCACAAAAGAAAGTGCCAACATGATACTTTTAAAGTTCATTTTTCCCCCTGATTTGGTTTTTAAAAAACTGCAGAACCGTTGCTGCAAAAACTAGCCCAAAGACTTAGGTAGCAAAAGGAAACTAATTTTTGATTCTGTAGCACCAATCTGGTCTAATATTTTGAACGAGGTCGGCATCATGAAGCTATTTGCTGTAAATTTAATCATATTTTTTTTAACTCAGAATCTTTTTGCGCAAAATACTCCTCCTCCTGAAATGCCGATCCCGCCTGAGTTTTCCCAACCTGCACCAGGTGCGATGCCATCTGAACAGCACGGAAACCCGGGGCAGCCACATCACCAAGAACCTATGCCGCAGCCACAACAACTACCCCAAGCGCAACCCCAGGTGATTGAGCCGCATGCCGCACCCGTGTTGCCAGCTAAAGCAAGATTGCCTGATGATTTTGAACTGATCGAAATCAAACCTTACTTTAAAAACAAAACCCGACTCGGTAAATTAACTGCCACTGTTACATCAGTTACGAACGAAACTCTGGCCACAGTTGCTGCTGATTTTGGTGATTGCAAAAACTGTATTCGAGGGGCTTCATTAAAAGGAAAATTGGGTATTCGCCTTTATGGCAACAATTTGAAAGATTTAGTTGTTAGCCGCAAACAATCTTCTTCAATTAAATTAGTAAACTGCAATAACAAGGTCGCTTTTGTTAATACATACACTTGTGAGTTCTCTCACAAAGATGCGGTCATGAAATTAACTTTAAAACTTGATCTTTAAATTTTAAAAAACAGAGAGATTGCGATGTTGAAAGCGATTCCAATTTTTTTAATGCTGGTTCAGTTTTGCTCGTGTGCAGTGTCTAGTAATAAACAAAAAGACGACGTCTTAAGTACTGATGAAATTCTTACGAGAAATTGTTTTAATTATATTTTTGAAAATAAAACTAAAGATTTTATTCGGCAAATTTCGGAATGTAAGAATTTGCGAAATTCGATGGGGCTTTCGCCTATGCTTATGGCCATTGCGAAAGAAAACATTGACCTTGTCGAGGCTTTAATTGCGGCGGGTGTAAACGTCAATGAAGTCAACGACGCGGGGATGACGGCATTAGTTTTTGCGGCTAATAAGAATAATATTCGTATCACTCAGCTTTTAAGAAGAGCCGGAGCTCGTGTTGAGATCATCAATAATAACTTGTCTGGTTTGATGATGGCGGCTCGAAATTCTTCATTGGAACTCATTGAGGTGATGAAGCCGACCGCAGAAGAAATCAATATTCCGGCTGAAGATGGGTGGACGGCTATCTATTTTGCTATTAATAGACAACAGGCTGATATAGTGAAGTACTTGCTTGATCACGGTGCTTGCACATCAGTTAAAGATACTGAACAACAAACGCCTTTGCAGTATGCCGAAGAAATTGGATGGAAAGAAGGCGCAAAGCTTCTGAAAAGAAAAAATAAATGTTAAGTTTTTCTCAGCTCAGTCGTTTTTACAATAATCTTGCGACATTAGATCAAGCGGGCCTTACGTATTTGAAAGCCTTCGAAGGTTTTCAAAGAACTGAAAAAGATCCTGATCAGCTATATAAAATTCAGTTCATGATATCGCATATACAAAAAAATAGGCCCTTGTCTGACGGGTTCAAATTTATAAAGTATGTACCGGCGTTCGATATTCCTTTGATAAAATCTGCAGAATCTTCGGGCCGACTAGTTGATGTCTTTAAAACGCTTTCTAAAAAATATGCTGATTCTGCTGCTGCGGAAAAAGATATCCGTGGGCAATTGGTTCAGCCTTTTATTACTTTTGTAGTTGCTTTGTTTGTTCCGTCGTTTCCAGATTTGTTTACGAATAAGATTTCTTTAGCAGTCTACTTGCGAAACAGTTTTGGTGTATTGATTTTCGTAGCGGTTGCGCTATTTTTTTTGTATCGCAGTTGGTTGAAATCTTTTTATGAGTTGGCTGTAGCTCAGAAGTTGTACAAGGTGCAGTCTTATATTCCATTTTTTCGAAGTCTTAATCAAAAGGTTGCACTTCATAAGTTTTCTTCGGGTCTGGGAATGATGTTAGATTCTGGAATGGATTTGTTTGAATCTTTGAAGCAGGCTTCTCAGTGCTCTGGAGATCCTGGTATTACTTCGGCAATTAATCGCTTTATAACGATGCTGAAGCAGGGTCTAGATGTTACAAAAGCCTTTCAAACCGTAAATTATTTTCCAGCAGAATTTATCAATGCCATCAGTTTGGGGCATGACAGCGGGAAGTTGCCTGAATTTTTAAACAACTACTGTCGCCAATTGCAAGATGAAATCGACATGAAAATTAAAGTACTAACTAAAGTAGTACCCATGATTATTTATATCGTCGTTACAATATATGTCGCTTCGATTATTCTTAAATTCTACACGGGGCATCTTCAAGAAGTGATGGATGTGATTAAAGATGTTTAAAGTGTATTTGCACTAAACCGAAAAACTTTTAAATAGTTTTGCCGCAATGGGATTCGCAATTTTTCTTTCTGCAGCTACAAGAAAGAGCTCTTCGAACACGCCTTTAAGGGCTCCGACTTCGATGAGGTCTCCGTTTTCAACCTGTTGAGCCACATTGTGAGGGGCCGCAGGAATAAGCCCGATAGCTTCTACGGCTAGCATTTTTTTTAGACTGATATCTTGTGTTTCAGCGATGATGTCCATTTTAATCTGATTTTGCTTAGCCCAGTGTTCAATGTCGTGTCGAAGTTTACTGTCAAAAGTAGGTACAACAAATTTCTGTCCAGAAACAGATTCAGGAAATTCTTTGCGCAAGTTTTTAAACCGAGAAGATCCAAAAATAGAAACCGGTTTTTTTATCACCGAGCGATGAACTAAGTTTTTACTTTCTGGTGAAATCGGAAGGTAATTCGTTACCAGCAAATCAAGGCGGTGCGCCGACAGATCTTGCAGCATATCTTCGATTCTTCCTTCAACCAATGAGATATTGCACTGTGAAATTTCATAGGCACTTTTTGAAAGCTGTAAAATGAGTTCTTTCGGGATACTGTCTAGGGCGCCAATTTTTAAATGCACT
>JACCDQ011646421.1_pt1 | contig 33312 bp, 41 predicted proteins | sample 7446031 | NCBI WGS metagenome assembly JACCDQ01 (sample SAMN15323442, study PRJNA562643) | freshwater metagenome | isolation source: river surface water | place: USA:Blue River Watershed | collected 2017-08-17 | reverse complement strand
TAAAGCTGCTTTTTTTGTTTTTAAAACAGTCATACATCACTATATAATGATATTGTGAATAAAAAACTAATACTTATTAAGTATATATAATATTTATTGCTTATTATTTAGTTTTAATTACTTATAAAAAAAAATTAATAATAATTATTATTACAGCAATTAATTAATTAATTAATTAATTATTCTTAATTATAAGATAATTATTAATAATTAAAATTAAAAAAACTAATATATAATCAAAATTTTAATTTTATATAAATTTATATTATGAATCTTTATATTTTTGCAAAAAAATTAGGAATGAGTCAAATATTTCAAAATAGTGGACTAAAAATACCTGTAACATTTTTACTTATTAATTCTTATAGTATTAATAATAAAAACTATTTAATAAATAATACTAATAATAATTTATTAATAAATAGCTTTCAAATTGGAGAAAAAATAAAAATTTCTGGAATTTCTATAGGAAAAGGAAATCAAGGAAATATAAAGCGTAATAATTTTAAACGAGGACCTATGAGTCATGGTTCTAAACACCATAGACTTCAAGGCTCTTTAGGGGCAGGAACAACACCGGGACGAGTTTTTCCAGGAAAAAAAATGGCAGGGCGTACAGGCGGAAAAAATGTTACTATAAATGGATTAACTATTATTGATACTTTTTTAAAAAATAATATTCTAGCTATTAAAGGATCTATTCCCGGAAAATTTGGAAACTCAATTATTATAAAAAAAAAATATATATATGATGAAATTAAATAATTTAAAAGCATTATTTTTATATAAAAAAATTTCGTTTAAAGCAGTATTAGATTCTTTTTTAGATTATTTTAATAAACTTAATAATTTAAAAAAAAATATAGGATTAATTCATAAATCTTATCTTTGTTTTTTAAAAAATTATAAAAAATATACAGCAAATACTAAAACAAAAAGTGAAGTACGTGGAGGTGGAAAAAAACCATGGAATCAAAAAGGAACTGGTAAAGCACGTGCAGGTTCTATTAGATCACCGTTATGGGTTGGCGGTGGGATTATTTTTGGCCCTAAATTTAAAACTTTATTTAAAAAAATAAATAAAAAAGAAAAAAAAAAATCTCTTCTTTTAGCATTATTATTAAAAAAATCTCAAATAAAGTTTGTTTCTGAATCTTTTTTTTATAATTCACTTCTAAAAACTAAAATTTTACTTAATAAATTAAAAAAAATTTCAGAAATTTATAAAAATAAACATATTATGATTATTAGCAATTTAAACTTCTTTTCTATAAAAAATTTAAAAAATTTTTCAATTACTAATAAAAACTCTATTAATTTAAAAAGTATATTAAAATCTTCATTAATTATTTTTTGTATTTAAAGCTTAAAATTTATGAATACTTTAAAAATTAATAATTTAAAAAAGCTTTCTCATTTAATAAAATTTATAAAAATAAGTTCAAAATCTTCAAATATGCTTTTAAAAAATCATGTTTATACTTTTATTGTGGATAAAACTTTAACAAAAGTTGAAATAAAAAATATAATAACAAATTTATTTTTTAAAAAAATAAAAAAAATTAGGTTATTAAATCTTAATAATACTTTTTTTAAAAAAGTTTATATTTTTTTAGAATAAGAAAATTTATATGTCATTAAAAACTTTTAAACCTTATACTCCAAGTTTACGAAAAAAAACAAGCATAAATTTTTCAAATATTTCAAAAAATAAATATAATATTTTAAAATATTATTATCACAGAGCAGTTGGACGTAATAATCAAGGAAAAATAACTTGTAGACATAAAGGAGCTGGGCATAAAAAATTATATAGATTAATAGATTTTAAACGAAAAAAATTAAATATCTCTGCAAAAATTCTATCAATAGAATATGACCCATACAGAAGCTCTTTTATTTCTTTAATTTCTTATAAAGATAATACAAAAAACTATATATTAACTCCTGAAAATTTAAAAATAGGTCAAGAAGTTATTTCTTCTTTTAATCCGCTTTCTAAACCAGGAAATGCTTGTATGTTAAAAAATATTTCATTAGGGGAATTTATTCATAATATTGAAATTTATCCTGGAAAAGGGGGTCAATTAGTAAGAGCTGCAGGAACTTTTGCCACTGTTATTGCAAAAGAAAAAAATTATATAATAATTAAACTTCCATCTAAAATAACTCGTTTAATAAATGAAAATTGCTTTGCAACTATAGGTAAAGTTGGAAATGGAGACAATTCTAAAATTTTTTTAGGAAAAGCAGGGCGTTCGCGATGGTTAGGTATTCGACCTACTGTTCGAGGTGCTGCAATGAACCCAATTGATCATCCACATGGAGGAGGTGAAGGAAAAAGCCCTATAGGTAAACCACGCCCTTTAACACCTTGGGGAAAACCTGCTCTTGGAAAAAAAACACGTAATATAAAAAAAAATCCTTTTTATATATTTAAAAAATATTAATTTTATATGCCACGATCTGTTTCAAAAGGACCTTTTATTGCTTACCATTTATTAGAAAAAATTAATTTTTTAAATAAAAATAACAAACGAGAAATAATAAAAACATGGTCAAGATCTTCTACAATTATGCCATCAATGATTGGTCATACTATTAGTGTTTATAATGGAAAAAAACATATACCTATTTATATTTCAGAAATGTTAGTAGGACATAAACTTGGTGAATTTGCTTTTACAAGAAATTTTAAATCTCATAAAAAAACTGATCGTAAAATAAAAAAAAAATAAAATATGATTAAAACCGCAATTGCAAAACTTAAATTTTTAAATGTTTCCCCTACTAAAATAAAAAAAATAATTGATAAAATACGTAAAAAAAAAATTATAGATATTATTAATTTAAACAATATGCAACAAAAATCGGGTCAAGCTATTTTAAAGCTTTTAAAATCTGCAATTTTTAATGCAATTAATAATAATCAAATGAAATTAGAAAAGCTTTTTATTCATGAAATTTTCGTAACAAAAGGCCCTATTTTAAAACGTATTTGCGTAAAAGCTAAAGGTAAAAGCGGGCTAATTTATAAACGTAAATGTCATGTTGTTATTTTTCTTAAAGAAAATTAAATTTTATGGGACAAAAAACAAATCCAAATTTATTTCGATTAATTTTAACCGAAAAATATTTATCAAAATGGTATTCAAAACAAAAACAATATTCTAAATTTTTACAAGAAGATTACGAGCTTAAAAAAATAATAATTAATAATTTTGAACCATATTTTAAAATTTCTAATCTTCAACTAGTACGCGAAGAAAGTTTAAACAAAAATGTAATAACTTTTAAGCTTTCACTTTTATGCCCGAAAGAAAAAGATTTTTATTTTAAAGCTTATAAATTTTTTTTAACTCAAAAATATAAAACGGCTAAACAGCTTGCTGTCATATTTGAGCTTAATGATGAAACATTATTAAATTTTTCAATTTTCGCACAAAAATTAGCAGAATTTTTAAAAAAAAAAACATTAAAAGATTTATCAAAATTTGAACAAAATAATATTTATTTTTTTAAAATAAATTTTATAAAAAATCCATATTTTGATTGCAATTTAATTGCAAAAATAATTGCAGATCAAATTGAAAAGCGAACTCCATATAGAAGAGTTATAAAACAAATTATTGAAAATTTTAAAATATTAGGGTTAAAAGGTGCTATTATTTCAATTTCTGGAAGATTAAATGGCGTTGAAATGGCAAGAACGGAAATTAAACGATATGGAACTGTTCCTTTACATACCTTAAAAGCAAAAATAGATTATGGGCAATATCATATAAAAACAGCTTATGGAATTATAGGCTTAAAAATTTGGCTAAATCAAGAATAAGTAATATATGTTAAGTCCAAAAAAGACAAAATATAAAAAAATGCAAAGAGGCCGCTTATCTGGAAAGCCTACAAAAAATATAAGCTTATGCTATGGTAATTATGGACTTCAAGCATTAGAACCAGCTTGGATTACTTCTAATCAAATTGAAGCTGTTAGAAGAACGATTTCAAGATATACAAAAAGATCTGGTCAAATTTTTATAAAAATTTTTCCAGATAAGCCTATAACAGCTAGATCACCAGAATCAAGAATGGGTTCTGGAAAAGGCTCGGTTGAATTTTGGGTTGCTTGCGTAAAACCCAAAAATATTTTATTTGAAATTGGAGGAGTTTCAGAAGATCTTGCTTTACAAGCTTTAAAAAACGCAAAATATAAATTACCTATTAAAACTAAAATATTAAAAAAATAATATTTATGAAAAAAAATTTTATTGGTTTAATAACAAAATTAAGTTCTGAAAAAACAATTAATATTAAAATAACAAAAAAAATTTATCATAATAAATTTTTAAAAACTATTAAAACAATTAAAAATATAAAAGCCCATACTTTATTAAAAAATTGTAAACCAGGAGATATTGCGCTGGTTACTAAAATTAAGCCTATGTCTAAAACAAAACATTGGTCTATTTTAAAACTTTTAAATAATTAATTTTTATTATGATCCAATCTCAAAGTTATTTAAGCGTTGCAGATAATACAGGTGCTAAAGAAATAATGTGTATTAAAATTTTAGGCGGTAACAAAATTTATGGAAAAGTAGGTGATATTTTTATTGGGGTTATAAAAAAAGCTTTACCAAATATGCCTATCAAAAAATCAGCAATCGTAAGAGCAGTAATTATTAGAACAAAAAAAGCAACAAATAGATTAGATGGAACAACAATTCGATTTAGTGATAATGCAGCTGTAATTATTAATGAAGACAATAATCCGCGCGGTACACGAATTTTTGGTCCTGTTGCAAAAGAATTAAAAATAAAAAAATTTGCTAAATTAATATCTTTAGCAACTGAATTAGTTTAATTATTAATTTAAAATACTAATGACAAATTTAAAAAAAATATATAAAGAACAAATTTTTACTAAATTACAAAAACAATTTTTATATCAAAATATTCATCAAATTCCTAAATTAGAAAAAATTGTAATCAATATGGGATTAGGCTTAGAAGCGCAAAATAAAATTATTTTAAAAAAAGCAATAGAAGAAATACGTTTAATAAGTGGACAACATCCTATTTTAACAAAAGCAAAAAAATCTATCGCAGCTTTTAAAATTAGACAAGGAATGAATTTAGGGCTTACTGTTACATTACGAAAAGAAAAAATGTATTCATTTTTTGAAAAATTATGTAAACTTGTTTTACCAAGAATTCGTGACTTTCAAGGTTTAAATAAAAATAGTTTTGATAAACAAGGAAATTATACAGTTGGCATTTCAGATCAATTTATCTTCCCTGAACTAGAAGATAATGGAAATGATACTAAAAGAGGTTTTAATATTACAATTATTAGCTCAGCTAAAACTTCAAATCAAGCTCTTTTTCTTTTAAAAGAACTTGGTTTACCATTTAAAAAATAAAAAAAATTATGGAACAAGATCAAATTTCAAATATGTTAACAAAATTAAGAAATGCTAACTTAGTTAAGCATGACCATATTATTGTAAACTATACTAATATAAATTTTTCTATTTTAAAAATTTTATTAAAACAAGGTTATCTTAAAGATTTACAAATTTTTGAAATTATAAATGAAAAAAAAATAAAAGTTTTTTTAAAATATAAAGGCTGGTGGTTTAAAAAAAGTGTATTTACGATGCTTAAACGAGTAAGTAAACCTGGAAGACGAATATTTTCAAATTATAGACATTTTCCTATTAAATGTAATTATTTAAAAAGTTTTCAAGGATTTGCTATAATTTCAACATCCATTGGTGTCATGACTCATATTAAAGCAAAAAAATTAAAAAAAGGGGGTGAAATTCTTTGTTATATACAATAATAATAATATTAAATTTTAATTATGTCAAGAATTGGAAATAAACCCATAATTATACCATCAAACGTATCAGTAACAATTTTTCAAAATGCTATTAAAATTGAAGGCCCATTTGGAAATTTACTAAAAAAATTTTTATCACAAGTTTTTTTTGAAAAAAACAATTCAGAACTTTTGGTTAAAATTAAAAAAGAATCGACTTTTTCAAAATCTTATCAAGGATTAGTAAGAACGCTTTTAGCTAATATGATTGCTGGAGTTTCGCATCTTTTTAGTAAAACGCTAATTTTAGAAGGTATAGGATATAAGTTTCAATTATCTGATAATTATCTTATTCTAAATATAGGATATACACATCCTGTAAAATTCGAACTAAATTCTGATTTACAATTTATTTTAGAATCACCTACAAAACTTACGATTAAAGGAATTGATAAAGAACTTGTTGGTTTATTTGCAGCAAATATTAGAAAAGTACGACCTCCCGAACCTTATAAAGGAAAAGGTATCTTTTATTTAAATGAAAAAATTAAAAAAAAAACCGGTAAAAAATAAGATTTTATGAAAAAACTAATAAATAAAAAAATTTTTCAAACAAAAAATAAATTTTTTAATAATCAATTAGAATATATTTACAAACCACGACTTTCTGTTACTAAATCAAATAATCATATTTATGCTCAAATAATTGATGATAATGTTGGTTTTTCATTATGTTTTAGCTCAACTTTAAAAAAGTCACTATTTGAAAAAAAAATTTCTAAAGCAACAAAAATTGAAGCTTATTATGTTGGTAAAGATATTGGTTATCAAGCTTTACAAAAAGGTATTAAATTTGTTAAATTTGATAGAAGATGCCATTCTTATCATGGTTTAATAAAAGCTTTAGCACAAGGTGCTCGAAAAACCGGTCTTTTTTTTTAATAAAAAAGCTTTATGATGTATAATGAACCAATAGTAAAAAATATTGCTAATTTAGATTTTGAAAAAAAAATTCTTGAAACTAAACGCGTAACTAAAATTATAAAAGGTGGTAAAAATACTACCTTTCGTACACTTGTAGTAGTTGGAGATAAAATTTCTAGAGTTGGTTTAGGAATTGGAAAAGCAGAAGACGGAAATATTTCTATTGAAAAAGCTGTTATAAATGCAAAAAAAAACATTATTAATATCTGTTTGACAAAGAATTCTTCAATACCTAATATTATTTTTTTAAAAAAAAAAAGCGCAAAAATAATGCTTTTACCGGCAAAAAAAGGAACAGGAATTGTTGCTGGGCGCGCTTTAAAAGCAATTTTAGAATTGGCAGGAATTAATAATATTATTGCAAAACAATTAGGATCACCAAATATATTAAATAATGCTAGTGCTGTCATTGAAGCTTTATTAAAAATAAAAGAAAATGTTTTAAATTCTAATGAACTTCTTACTAAAAATAATAGTTTTTATAAGCGTAATTTAAAAAAAATTTGTTATGAAAGTAAAAGCTTCAATTAAAAAAATTTGTAATTATTGCCGTGTTATTAAACGACATGGTCGCCTTTTAATTATTTGTATTAATAAAAAACATAAACAGCGACAAGGATAAATTATATGATTAGAATTTTAGGTACAAATTTAGATAATAAAAAAAAAATATTTATTGCTTTAACAAAAATTTATGGTATTGGTCAATCTCAAGCAATTAAAATTCTAAATCAGTTAAATATTAATTTTTTAACAAAAACAGAAAATTTAAATGAGTCCGAATCAATTAAGTTACGAAATTTTTTAGAAAATTCTAAACTCCTTTTAGAAGGTAATTTAAAAAGGTTTTTAAATCAAAATATAAAGCATTTAATTGATATTAATTCATATCGTGGTAGAAGACATTTAAAAGGTTTACCAACAAGAGGTCAACGAACACGAACAAATAATAGGACTGCTAGAAAATTTAAAAAATTTACTCAAAAAAAAATCTAACCATATTTTTATTATGTTAAAAAAAAAAAATAAAATTCATGAAAAAAATAAAGTTGCTAATGTTTTTATTAAATCCACATTAAATAATACCATTATAAGTGTTACTAATCTTTTAGGAAATACTCTTTGTTGGTCATCAACTGGAATTTGTGGATTTAAAGGCTCAAAAAAAAGCACATCTTTTGCTGGTCAAATGGCAGCAAAAGATGTAGCAATAAAAACAAAAAATTATGGTATTCAACAACTAAATTTAATTTTTTCAGGACAAGCAGATCATAAAGATGCTATACTTCAATCGTTTATAAGTTTAGGGTTTTATATCAAATCATTAAAAAATCAAACGAATGCACCTTATAATGGCTGCCGTCCACCAAAAAAAAGAAGATTATAAATTTCAATTAAATTTATGAAATTTTATTCAATTCAAAAATTAAAAAAAAATAAAACAGATTTTTCTGAAATTTTTATTATAGAACCATTTGAACATGGGCAAGCTTTAACTTTTGCAAACGCTCTTAGGCGTAATCTTCTTTCAGAAACTTATGGCTATTCGATTACTGAAGCATCGATTAATACTGTACATAATGAATTTGAGCAAGCTTCTTTTTTACGCGAAGATACGTTTGAGGTTTTATTAAATTTAAAACAACTTATTTTAAAGCCTAGTATCAGTTTTTTTAAAAATTTAGAATTAAAAAAATTGCAATATAAAATGTTAACAAAAATTAAAGGGCCTATAATTGTGACTGGCGGAATGCTTAATATTCCAGAAAAAGTAAGCATACTTAATCCTAATCAATATATATGTACAATTACAGATAGTTCTCAATTAAATTTATTATTAACTTTTGAATATAATAAAGCTTATAAACTTCTAGATAATAATACTAATAATATTTTTTATGAAAATCTTTTTAAAGATGAAGGTTACTCTATAGCTTTAGATGCTTTTTTTCTTCCAATTAAAAAAATAAATTATAAAATTAAAATTATTCGTGATAGTTTTGGAAATTTAAAAGAATCACTTTTTATTGAAATTGTAACAAATGGAACAATTAGTCCAAAACGTGCTTTTTTGCAAGCAATAAATTCTTCTTTAAAATTATTTTATAAAATATTTCTTACAAGTTTAAATTCAAAGAATTTATTATCTTTTTCTTAATTTTTTTGCTTTTATGATAAAACCCTTAATTATAAAAAAAGAAAACCATAACCCTAAATATTTTTTTATTGACGCCACTGGCAAAATATTAGGGCGATTAGCTTCTCAGATTGCAAATTTATTAACAGGTACTACAACATCATTTCCTATTTCAAATATTGATCAAGGGAATTTTGTAATTATTATTAATGCTGAAAAAATTTTATTATCTGGAAAAAAACAATTAAATAAAATGTATTATAAAAATAGTCAGCGACCTGGTAGTTTAAAAGAAATAAATTTTTTAGAAATTTCAAAAAAATTTCCACATATGCCTATTAAAAAAGCCGTTTTAGGAATGTTACCTAAAAATAAACTGCAAAAAAAATATATTAACCGATTATTTATCTATACCTCTACTAATGAATCGTGTAAAAATATTTATCCTTTTTTAAAAAAGCAAAACCTGTGGGTTTTATAAAATATGCAAAATAATGATATTAAAGAAATACTTTCGTACGGTTTAGGAAAAAGAAAAACTGCTTTAGCAAAAGTTTGTTTTTATAAAGGATGTGGGCAAATATTAATTAATAAAAAAAATTTTGAAAATTGTTGTTTAATAAATTTAGAAGAAAAAGAAAATATTAAAAAACCTTTAATTTTTTGTAATTTATTAAATACTTTAAATATTAATATTGAAATAAAAGGTGGTGGTATTTTTGCGCAAATAGATGCAATAAAGCTTGCTATTTGTAATGCACTTGTGAAGCTAAATAAAACTTATAAAATAAAGCTTAAACAAGCTTTATTTTTAAAAAATGATTCAAGAATTAAAGAGCGTAGAAAATACGGGCTAAAAAAAGCTAGAAAAGCGCCACAATATTCAAAACGTTAATTTTATAAAATAAATTTATGGCAAAAAAACATTTACATCCAGAATGGTATCAAACAAAAATTTATTGTGACGGAAAGCTTGTCGCAGAAATTGGAGGTACAAAAAAAGAGCTTACTGTTGACATTTGGTCTGGAAATCATCCTTTTTTTACAGGTTCACAAAAATTTCTTGATTCTGAAGGACGTATAAATCTTTTTGAAAAACGATATGGCAAATCTACTAATAATTCGTTAAATATTAAATAATATGCCTACTATTCAACAACTTGTTCGCTATTCTAGAAAACAAAAAATAACAAAAAAAAAAACTTTAGCTTTAAATGAATGCCCCCAAAGGCGAGGTATTTGTGTTCGCGTATATGTCACTACCCCAAAAAAACCTAATTCTGCTCTTCGAAAAGTTGCGAGAGTTAAGTTAACTACTGGTATTGAAATTACAGCTTCAATTCCAGGAGAAGGCCATAATTTACAAGAGCATTCAATTGTTTTAGTACGAGGTGGTCGAGTAAAAGATTTACCGGGAGTTAGATATAAAATTATTCGAGGCGCTTTAGATTCGGCTGGTGTTAAAAATAGAAAACAAAGTCGATCAAAATATGGAACAAAAAAAATCCAGGCCTTAACTTCTTTTTCAAAAAAAACTACTTCGAAAAAATAAATTGCTATGGCAAGAAAAATTTCAACAAAAAAAAAATTTCCACAAAAAGATTTACGATATAATAGTTTTTTAATTAGTCTTTTTATTAACAGAATTTTAAAAAAAGGTAAAAAATCTATTGCCAAAAAAATACTATACACAAGTTTAGAAACAATAAAAAATCGTTTAAAACTTAATCCTTTAGTTATTTTAGAAAAAGCGATAAAAAATATAAGCCCTCAAGTTTTTTTAAAAACAAAATATATTGGAGAAAAAGGATATAAAATCCCTTTTTTATTAAATAAATTTAAATCAACTATATTAGCTATTAAATGGATTCTTTTATCTTCAAAAAAAAGAAAAACAAAATCAATGTCAGAAAGTTTATCATATGAAATTATTGATGCATTTAAAGGAGTTGGTAATTCTATGAAAAAAAAAGAGGAAATATATAAAATTGCAGAATCAAATAAAGTTTTTTTATCACTAATTAGAAATTAATACATTTTTTATAGAAAAAAAATATGGCAAGAGATAAATTTGAACGTAATAAGCCTCATATAAATATTGGAACAATAGGTCATGTTGATCATGGAAAAACAACTTTAACTGCTGCAATAACAGCTACATTATCAACAATAGGAAAAGCTGTTTTAAAAAAATATGAAGATATCGATGCAGCGCCAGAAGAACGTGCAAGAGGAATTACAATTAATACTGCTCATGTAGAATATGAAACAGAAAATCGCCATTATGCGCATGTAGATTGCCCTGGACATGCGGATTATGTTAAAAATATGATCACAGGAGCTGCACAAATGGACGGTGCTATTCTTGTAGTTTCTGCTGCAGATGGAGCCATGCCTCAAACACGTGAGCATATTTTACTTGCACGTCAAGTAGGGGTTAAAAAATTAGTTGTTTTTTTAAATAAAGCTGATCAAGTTGATGATCCGGAAATTATACAATTAGTAGAATTAGAATTAAGAGAATTATTACAAAATTATGATTATCCAGGTGATGAAATTCCTTTTATTGTTGGTTCAGCTTTATTAGCTTTAGAAGCGGTAACGAATAATCCTAAAATAAAAAAAACTGAAAATATTTGGGTAGATAAAATTTTTGATTTAATGGATGCAGTTGATAGCTATATACCAACTCCAGAACGAGAAATTGATAAACCTTTTTTAATGCCAATTGAAGATGTTTTTTCAATTACAGGAAGAGGAACAGTTGCTACAGGTAGAATTGAAAGAGGATCAATAAATGTTGGAGAAATTGTTGAAGTTGTAGGGCTTGCTCAAACAAAAACAACTACAATAACAGGTTTAGAAATGTTTCAAAAAACTTTAGAGAAAGGTTTAGCAGGTGATAATATTGGGATTCTTTTAAGAGGTATTCAAAAAACTGATATTCTAAGAGGTATGGTTTTAGCTAAACCTGGATCAATTAAGCCACATACAAAATTTGATGCAGAGGTTTATATTTTAACTAAAGAAGAGGGAGGAAGACATACTGCTTTTGCAAAAGGTTATAGACCACAATTTTATGTTAGAACAACAGATGTTACTGGACAAATTTTAGATTTTTATGCAAATGGTGAAAATTTAGCAATGGCAATGCCTGGTGATAATATTACAATGAAAATTGAGCTTATATCTCCAATTGCTGTTGAACAAGGAATGCGATTAGCAATTCGTGAAGGAGGAAGAACAATAGGTTCGGGAATTGTATCTTCAATTTTTGAATAAGTTATATGAAATTACGAATTTATTTAAAGTCTTTTTCAAAAAAAGCAATAAATGAATCAATAAAAGAGTTATTAGCTTTGTTTGCTAAATCAAATAAATCTTTAGTATCAATATCATTACCAACTCGTATAAAAAAATTTTGTGTATTAAGATCACCACACGTAAATAAAGATTCTCGCGAAGAGTTTGAAGTTAGAATTTATAAAAAATTTCTAGATATATTTGTAACTAATTTAAATGAAATTTCTTTATTATTTAATAATTTTTCTTTTTCTTCAGGAGTTTCTTGCCAATTTAGTATTTTAGAAAAATAGAAAATTTATATTAGTTACATGTAACTAATATAAATTTTCTTCTTCATTAATTGAAATAAGCAAATCAGAACAAGGATACGCTACACATAAAAGAGCAAAGCCTTTATCCAATTGATCTTTTTCTAAAAATGTTTGATCTTGTTGATCAATAATTCCTTCCATAACTTTTCCTACACAAGTTGAGCATGATCCCGCTCTACAAGAATATGGGAGTTCAATATTAGATTTTTCTGCTGAAGTAAGAATATAATCAGTATCTTTGCAATCAAATGATACGATATTTTTTTGATTTTTATCAACTAATGTAATTTTATAAGTTTTCATAAAATAAAATTATTTTATATAAAAAAATAATATATATATATATATAAATTAAAATTTAATATAGTAAGCAAGCATAGTTTAATGGTAGAACTTTGGCCTTCCAAGCCGAATATGACAGTTCGATTCTGTCTGCCTGCTTGTATACTTTCTAAAAAAATATAATATATAATATATTTAAGGCTTTGTAGCTCAGTTGGTTAGAGTTGAGGATTCATAAACCTTAGGTCATAGGTTCGAAACCTATCAAAGCCATTTTTATTATTTTATTATAAGGAGAGATGGCAGAGCGGTTTAATGCGACAGATTGCTAATCTGTTGTATATTTATGATATACCCGAGGGTTCAAATCCCTCTCTCTCTATTGGGGTTGTAGTTTAATTGGTTAGAGCACCGCCCTGTCACGGCGGAAGTTGCGGGTTCAAGTCCCGTCAATCCCGAAATTTTTTAGCGAGTTACTAACTCAATGGTAGAGTACTCGGCTTTTAACCGGTAAGTTCTGGGTTCGATCCCCAGGTAACTCATAAAAAATTTGTATATCAAATTAATTAGTAATAGCCCTCATCGTCTAGAGGCCAAGGACACTTCCCTTTCACGGAGGTAACAGGGATTCGAATTCCCTTGAGGGTAATTAATTGCTATTTATCGGGATAGCAGGATTTGAACCTGCGACTTTCTGTTTCCAAAACAGACGCGCTACCAAACTGCGCTATATCCCGAATAGATAAAATATATTTATAAAAGTAATTTTAAATATAAATTATTTTATCTCAATTTTTGCACCAAGTGCTTCAAACTCTTTTTTAATAAGTTCACTTTCTTCTTTTGATAATACTTCTTTTATAAATTTTGGAACATTATCAACAATATCTTTAGATTCTTTTAATCCTAAACCTGTTACATTACGTACAACTTTTAATATAGCAATTTTTTTATCTGAAGGTATTTCAAGTAAAGTTATTTTATAAGATGATTTTTCTTCAATTTGTATTACTTCAGGCGCCTCTTCTATTTTTTTATCCATTGTCTGAGTATTTATTGAATTATTAGATGATGTTGCAGAAACTGCTGTTATTTCAAATGTTTTTTCAATTTCTTTAATTAAAGTTACACATTCTAATAATGTTAATAGCTTTAATTCTTCAATAATTGTATTAATTCTTAGATTCATAAAAAAGAATTAATTATTTAAATGAATTTATATCAATTTTAAGTGAAGGACTCATTGTAGAACACACATAAAATGATTTGAAAAATTTTCCTTTAACTCCCGCTGGTTTATTTTTTTCAATTGACTCAAAAATTGATAATAAATTTTCTTCTAAATTAGTATTTAAAAAATTAGATTTACCAAAAATTAAATGAATAATACCCGACTTATCTGTTCGATATTGAATTTTTCTTCCTGATTTAAATTCAGTAATTAAGTCTTTAATATTACTATTTATTGTTCCAGATTTTAATGAGGGCATAAGTCCTTTTGGACCTAAAATTTTTCCAAATTCTGAAAGTTTTGGTAAATATTCAGGAACAGTAACTAATATATCAAAATTTATCATTTTATTTATTATTTGATTAAAGATATTAGTAGTTCCTGCAAAATCAGCTCCAAAACTTAAAGCTTCTGATATATTTTCAGTTATTATAGCTAATTTTTTTGAAGATTTTATACCATATGGTAAAAGAATATTTCCACGCATTTGTTGATCCGCATGTTTTAGTTTTATATTTAACGCAATATGTGCTTCTAATGATTCAATAAATTTGGCAGTGCTTATTTTTTTAACTAATTGTATAGCGTCTTTATATGAATATTTTAAAGGATTAATTTCACTTTTTAAAAATTTTAAACGTTTTGATATTTTAGTCATATTTTTAATTATTTTTTATACTAATCCCCATATTTTTTGCAGTTCCTTTCACAATACAAATTGCTTTTAAAAGATCATTTGTATTTAAATCAGCTAATTTTAATTTAGCAATTTCTGTTAATTGCTCACTAGAAATAGAACCTGCTATTTGTCGGTTAGGTGTTGCCGAACCTTTTTTAATATTAGCATATTTTAAAAGTAATGTAGATGCTGGTGGAGTTTTAAGAATAAAGCTATAACTTTTATCCTCATAAATTGTTATTTTTACAGGAATAATAAAACCAATTTGATCTGCTGTTTTTGCGTTATAGTCTTTACAAAATGACTGAATGTTTACTCCAAATTGCCCTAAAGCAGGCCCAACAGGTGGTGCAGGTGTTGCTTTTCCAGCTGTTAATGCTAATTTCACAAAACCTTTTATTTTTTTAGCCATAAAGAAAAATAAGAACACATTTATTAAAAATTTCTTTAAATATAATGTTTCATCGCGCCCTGAAGGATTCGAACCTCCGCTATCAGATTTTGGAGATCTGTGTTTTACCTGCTAAACTAAAGACGCTTGAAAATGCTAAGAACCAGGATTGAACTGGTGACACCAGGATTTTCAGTCCTGTGCTCTACCAACTGAGCTATCCTAGCAAAATTAAAATAATTTATTTAATATTATAAATATTATATTAATTTTTTTTCTTTTAAAGTAATATTTCCTGTTTCATTTAAGAAAAAATTAATTTGTTTTGATTTATTTTGAAGTTTAGATTTTAAAAGACATTCTGAAAGAGAATCTTCAATATATTTTGTTATTAAACGTCTTAATGGTCTTGCCCCAAATAATGGATTGTATGCATCTTTTGCTAATTTAACTTGAACTTCTTGACTTACTGATAATTCTATTTTTTTTAATTTTAAGCGTTCACTTAAAGCTGTAAGCATAATTTTACAAATTTTTAAAAGTTCTGTTGGCTTTAATGGTTCAAATGCAATAATATCATCTATACGATTTAAAAACTCAGGAAGAAAAATTGTACTTAATTTTTCTAAAACTGCAGATTTTAATAACGTTTTTGTTTTTTCATCTATTGTATCCACTTCTTTTTTCGAAACTTTAATAATTGGTTTAGATACTAATATTATTTTTCGTTTTTCTAATCTATATTTATCAAAATAATAAAATGAATGATTAAAATTTTTTACTAGATTATTTGTAGAAGTTACAATATTAGTTGAAGAATCTAATAATGTTATAAAGCCAGATAATTGATCTTTTGCAATATAAGTTCCTTTTTTTATTGATGCTAACGGCTTTAAAGTTTCAGAAGAGATTTTATTTTTAAGAATTTTTTTAGAAGCTTTTGAAAGTTTTTTTCTTTTTCGAATTATTGTTAAAATATCAGCAGCAGCTGCATTTGATGTCATAACTACAATAGTATTATCAAACAGAACTAAACGTTTTTGACTATCTGTTAATCTTCCATCATCTAAAACTTGTAATAAAATATTTAAAATATCAGGATGAGCTTTTTCAATTTCATCAAATAAAACAATTGAATAAGGCTTTCGACGAACAGCATCAGTAAGTTGACCTCCTTCTTCATAACCTACATAACCTGGGGGTGATCCAATTAATCTAGAAAGACTAAATTTTTCCATAAATTCAGACATATCTAATCTAATCATATTTTTTTCAGAGCCAAAAATTGTTGTAGCTAAAGCTTTGGTAACTTCAGTTTTTCCTACTCCTGTTGGTCCACAAAAAAAGAAACTCGCAATAGGTCGATTTGGATTTTGTATTCCAAGCCTAGATCTTCTTATTGCTTTTGCAATTGCACTAACCGCATCTGTTTGTCCTATAACTTTTTTATGTAAAATTTTTTCAAGATTAAGTAATTTTTGAGATTCAGACTCTGAAATTGATTGCATTGGAACACCAGTCATTTCTGAAAGTAATTCACGAATTTGGTCCTCATTAATTTCTTTTTTTAATTTACTAAAATCATTTGCTTTACGTGCTAAAGTAAGAATATGTGGATCATTTAAACTTTCTAAAAATGTACGTCCTTTGTTTATTGAAAAATATCCTAATAATGCATAAAGTGTTGACTTTTCAAAAGGTGTAAATTTTATATTAGCACTATTTACTAAACTATTAATAATTCCCTTTTTTAAAATAGGAGGAAAATCTTGTGCAAATTTTCGAAAAATAATAAGTTTTGCTTTTTCTAAATCAGAAAGATCTCTAAATTCTTGGTTATAACTTTCAATATCATTTATAAAAAATGACGAATAAAAATTAAAATTTTTTTTATTTGCTAAATTTTTAAAAAATTTTAAAGCTTTAGATGATTTTAAAAAATATGAATGAAATAAAAGTTGACAATTTTTGTTTTTAATAGATAATTGTTTTTTTAATATAAAAATTTCTTTTATTAAAAATAAAAAAAATCGATAAAAACTTACAGCTTTAAAAGAATTTGTTAAAAAATGTTCAAGTATTTGTTTATTTTTTTCATTTGATAATTTTTTAATTTTTTTAAGTGATTTTACTATCATTTTAGGTTTATTTGAAGAAAAAAGTAATTCATCAATTCTTTTTAAAATCAATAATCGTATTTGATCAAATAATAAAACTGATAAAGGAGACATAAGTTCTTTTGAATTAACTTCAAGTTTTTTGGGATTTTCTAGCCATCGAATAAGAAAATTTCGATAGGCATTTTCAATTTCTTGGAAAACAAATTCTGTTGGAATATCACCTCTACGAAAAGCTTCCAAGCGAAGTTTACTAAAATGATTTAAGCCTGTATTAGCTATAGCAGATACAATAGAGTTTTCTAACATTTTAGTAGAATTAATAACTTCTTTAGCCGACGCTCGATCAATTAAATCAATAGCTTTATCTGGTAAAAATCTATCATAAATATAGCGTGATGAAAGTTCTACTGAGCTTTCTAAAGCTGACGGAGAAATAAAAACATTATGAAACGCTTCAAATCCAGGTCTTAGACCAAACAACATATTTATAGCTTCTTCAATAGAAGGCTCTTCAATTTTAACAGCTTGAAATCTTCTACTTAAAGCAGCATCTTTTTCAATACGCTGATATTCTTTAATTGTTGTTGCACCTATACATTGAAAACCTGTTCTTGATAAAATAGGTTTTAACATATTTGCAACATCTAAAGCCCCATCAATAGGTCCTGTACCAGTAATACTATGAATTTCATCAATAAATACAATAACATCTGGTTGTTCTAAAATTTCATCTAAAACCGCTTTTAAACGTTTTTCAAATTCGCCTCTATATCTTGCTCCGGCTAAAACTCTTGAAATATCTAAGCTAATTAGTTTACGATCATGTAATACAAAAGGTACTAAATTTCTTGCTAATTTTAAAGCAAGTAATTCAACGATTGCAGTTTTACCTACACCAGCTTCACCAATAAGAATAGGATTATTTTTTTGCCTACGCACTAAAATTTGTAATATTTCAGAAAGTTCGCGCTCTCTGCCAAAACATTCTTCTAATTTTCCCTCTTTAGCTAATTTTGTTAAATCTGTTCCAACACTTGATAAAAGAGAATCTTTTTTAATTAATTTTTTTTTTTCAATATTCTTATTTTTTAGCTCAGTTGTATAATTTATATAAATATTATCAAAGGCTTTATTTAAAGAGTTAGGAATAAAATTATTTTCTGCTAAACCACTATTTGTATTATCCCAAGATTCACTTAAAATTTTATTTTGATTTAAATTTAGTAAGTAATTAATTTCATTTCCATTAAAATCTTTTTTTATCGATTTAACAATATCAGAATCTTCACCAAATTCTTTAATTAATTCTTTTTGCTCATAAAAATCAAAATAATTTTCAATAGTATTAGTCTGCCTTATAGAATCAATTTGAGATTGATCAGCTTTTAAATTTTTATTAATTTTTCTACTCAAAAAACAAGTTTCATTAAAAAAATTTAATGTTAAATTTTTATTATATTTCAAAAAAAAAAAAAAAAAAGCACTATATAATATAATATTTAGATACAATATCTACTAATTTTTATTTAATAAACACTAATTTCTATTATTCTGCTAGAATAGTTTCTCTTAAAAAAAATAGGGATGGCAGGAATTGAACCTGCGCATAACGGAGTCAAAGTCCATTGCCTTACCACTTGGCTACATCCCAAAACTTTTTAGCTTTAGGAGTATCTTCGCAATTTTAGGGCAAGGAGGGGTTTGAACCCCCGGCCTCACGGTTCGTAGCCGTGCGCTCTAGCCTCTGAGCTACATGCCCTTTTTTTAATTTAATGCTTTTTTGATTAAATGTCTAACCGTATTTGTTGGATAAGCTCCACAATTTAAATATTTAATAAGTAAAAATTTATTAAATTTGCAATATTTTTTTATTGGATCATATAATCCAATTGTTAAAAGTGCTTTTCCATTTCTTTTATTTAAATTTTCTGATAATACAATTTGATAAATTGCTTTTTTTTTTCTTCCTTCACGTTTTAATCTAATTTTTAGCATAATCATTATGAAAAAAGGGCTTGTGCACAAGCATCTTTTATATCATCAGTAAAATCTATTAATATAGTAAAAATTTCTGCTGTTATATAAATAGTTGGATCAATTGTTAAAAAAGGAAAACTAAACGATGGAAAAAAATTTTCATAAAATTTGGAAATAGGAGCAGTTGCAAAATAAACTAAAGAAATTGGAAATTGGTACGCATTATAAAGCGGCAAAAACTCTAACATAATTCTTAAATAAAAAAGTACACGATAAAATTTTATACAAGTTGAAAGAAAAAGTATAAAACTAAAAAAATGTTCATTAACTATTAAATTGGCAATCATATTATTATTCATAATTAAAAAAGTTTTTATATTTAAAATAGTTTTTTTAAAAATTAAAATAGCTACTGCCAGCTATTATATATTATAATATATTTAGAAAAAAAATTGCTATGTTTAACAAATTAAAGCGATATAAAGAAGGTTTTATTACAAATATTGAAAATAAGGATTTTATTAAAGGGCTAAACAAATTTATTATAAAAATTATTTCAAAAAAAAAAAAAGAGCCTAATTTTTTAATTCGTTTTCGATTAAATTCTTATTTAAAATGGAAAAAATTATTAAAACCAACATGGTCTACCTTAACATTTCCAGTTTTTAATTTTCAAAAAATAACATATTTTTCGAAACCTAAAAAAAATTTAAAACATGAAAATTTTGAAATTATAAATGCTTTTAAAAATTTAGGCATATCTTTAGACAATACAGAAGCTTTTAAAAATTTAGCTTTAGATGCTATTTTTGATAGTGTATCAATTGCAACAACATTTAAAGAAAAATTATCAAAATTAGGAATTATTTTTTGCTCAATAAAAGAAGCTATACAAAAATATCCTGAATTAATTAAAAAATATTTAAGTGCTGTTGTTTCATCAAATGATAATTATTTTACAGCATTAAATTCTGCTGTTTTTACAGATGGCTCATTTTGTTTTATTCCACAAAATACTAATTGTCCTTTAGACCTTTCAACCTATTTTAGAATTAATAATGAAAGCGCTGGCCAATTTGAAAGAACTTTAATTGTTGCAGAAAAAAATTCAATAGTAACTTATTTTGAAGGATGTTCTGCTCCTGTATATACAAATAAGCAGTTACATGCAGCTGTTGTAGAGCTTATAGCTTTTTCTAATTCGCAAATTAATTATGCAACAATTCAAAATTGGTATGGAGGTAATAAAAAAGGAATTGGTGGGATTTATAATTTTGTAACAAAAAGAGGCTTATGTATTGGAAATTTTTCAAAAATACGTTGGACTCAAATTGAAACAGGATCAGCAATTACTTGGAAATATCCAAGCTGTATTTTGCTAGGAAAAAATTCTTTTGGTGAATTTTTTTCTTTAGCTTTAACAAAAAATTACCAACAAGCTGATACAGGAACAAAAATGATACATTTTGGTGAACAAACCAAAAGTAAAATAATTTCAAAAGGAATTTCTTTTGATAATTCTTTAAATACATATCGAGGATTAGTTAAAATTGCATCAAATGCGTTTTTATCACGTAATTTTTCTCAATGTGATTCTTATCTAATTGGTTCTAATTCAATTGCTAGTGCCTATCCTTATTTTGATATTAAAAATAACATAACTTTAGTTGAGCATGAAGCAAGTATTTCAAAAATAAATAGTGAGCAACTTTTTTATTTTTTTCAAAGAGGTATATCGGAAGAACAAGCACTTTCTTTATTAATAACAGGATTTTGTAAAGATATTTTAAATAAATTGCCTTTAGAATTTATTTCTGAAGCAAAAAAATTATTAACTATTAATTTTCAAAAAATTACTCTATAAATAATAATTAATATGCTATCTATAAATAACTTAGAAGTAACAATTAATAATAAACAACTATTAAAAAATTTAAATTTAATAATAAAAAAAAATGAAATTCATGTTTTAATGGGTCCAAATGGTTGCGGGAAAAGTACTTTATCAAAAGTAATAGTTGGCCATCCTTCTTATAAAATAGAAAATGGTGAAATTTTTTTTAATTCTCAAAATCTTTTAAATCTTTCACCTGATGAAAGAGCAACATTAGGAATTTTTTTAAGTTTTCAAAATCCAATAGAAATCTCTGGAATTAATAATTTAGAATTTTTACATTTTATTTATAATCAAAAACAAAAAATTCTAAATAAAAACTTATTATCACCAATTGAATTTTTATCAATATTAAATCCTTATTTATCTGAATTAAAAATAGATCAAAATTTTTTACAAAGAAATGTAAATGAAGGCTTTTCAGGAGGCGAAAAAAAAAAAAATGAAATTTTACAAATGCTATTACTTTCACCAAAATTTATAATTTTAGATGAGCTGGATTCAGGAGTAGATATTGATTCATTGCAAACTATTTTTAATGCCATTTTACATCACAAAACAAATGAGATGTCTTTTTTAATTATTACTCATTCATTAAAAAGTTTAAAATTTTTTAATGAATATAATGTACATATTATGCAAAATGGTCAAATAGTTAAATCAGGCACTCAAGAATTAGCATTACATATAGAAAATTTTGGCTATAAATCTATTATTAGTTAAATTTTTAAGAAAGAATTAAAAAGCTGATTAATAATATATTTCATATTTATAAAAGATTCGGTGTTTACTGGTATTGTAATAGTATAATTTAATGAGCTTTTAAAATAATTACTAAATCCTATTGTTGGTATTGCAAATTTTTTGCATTCATTAGTAGCTAATATTTCATTGTTTACTGATAAAAAAATAATTAAATCAGGTAATCCATTTAAATCTTCAATTCCTTTAAAAATTTTAGTAAATTTTTCAATTTTTTTATTATAAAAAATTTGCTCTTTTTTTGACAATTTTTGTTTATTTTCTTTAAGGGCTTTTATTGATAAAATTTTATTTTTTAAATTTTTCCAATTAGTTATAAGCCCTCCTATCCATTGTGATGTAAGATAAAAACAATTTTTTATTTTTAAATTTTTTAATAAGGTATTATTTAAAAAATTAGTTGTAATTTTATTTGTACTAATAAATAAAATTTTTTTTTCATTTTTTAACATAAATAAAATAATTTTTTGAGCTAAGCATAAAGCTTTAGCTGTTTTTATAATATTTAAAATATAAAATTTTTCAGGTTGATTATTTTTTATTAAAAATTCGCTTATTTCTTGTAATGAATTAAGATTTTGAAATATAAAATTCGCAGATAAAAATAAAAGTTCTTTAGCTTTTATTTTTATTTGCTTTAAATCTAAATTATATTTTAAAATTTTTTGAGCATTTATCATAATTTTTAAATTTATAAGAATAAATTGTATCTAAATAATTTTTAGTAAATAAATATCCAGATCCTGCTGGTAATAATTTGTTAGCAATTATCGATTCTTGAAGCCCAATTATCCAATCTTTGGAACCACTAATTCCTGCTTGAATTAAATTTTTTCGTGTTTGTTGAAAACTAGTAGCAGCTAAAAAACCATTTTTTTTTAATAAAGAATTTTTAGTTGATCCAACATAAGTAGGAGTAATTTTAAAATTTTTAAGCTCTTCTTCAATATTAGTGATAGTGTTTAATAAATTTTTATTTAAATTAGTTATATTTGATAAAGTAAATAAATTTTTTTCAAAATTTTCTAAAAATAAATCAATAGTTTTTTTATAAAGCTTTAAAATTGAAATATAAACAAATTCGTTTTTTAAAAAATTTTGTGAGCTGTAATTTATTATAAAAATTTTATTAGTAAGTTGTCGAATAATTAATTCTATATGTTTTGAAGAAATATTAACGCCTTGATGATAATAAATTGATTGAATTGAATTTATTATTATTAGTTGTAATTTTTGAAAAGAATATAAAGCAGCATCGATTGTAGAAATATTTTTTCTTAAATAATAAGAATAAAATGAAAGTAAAAGTTTATGAGGGTTAAGATTATTTCTTTTAATTTCTTCTGCTAATTGAAAAAACGAAAAAAATTTATTTTGTATAAAAAAAGTAGTATCATTATTAGTTAATTGATAACTAGAAAAAGGAGTTTCTTTTTTTAAGTTAACTTTTTGTTTTAAAGATAATTCAATTAAAAATTTTGGTATATCAAATTCTTTAGTTTTAGAGCTTTTTTGTAAAAAAACTAATGATTTTGCATTATTAGAATTAAAAAAATTTTTAAAAGATCGAAAAAAGTTTTCTTTTTGAAAAAGAAAAAAATTAGTATTTTTATTATTTTTTTGAAAAAATAATAAATATGAATTTATAAAAGCTTTTTTTTTTAAAGAGATTTTATTTTTTAAAAATAGATTAACATTTTTTAAATTAAAAAAAAGACTTGCTTTAGAAAATAATATTTCATCATTAAAATCTTTTATAGTTGAAGCTTCAATTAATTCATTTATTTTAGGTAAACCTTGAACAATATCATTTGCTTGTTGCTGATAAATTATTCCATGAGAAATAAGCTCCTCTTTTGAAATAAATTTATGATTTTTTTTATAAAATAGAGTTCCTTTTGGTAAAAAGAAAGATTGAATTAATTGAAAAATACAAAGACAGCCATCTTTTTTTAATAATTTAGCTTTTAAAGGTATTTTAAAATTAGTATTTAAATTAATAATATCTCCTATTTTTAATTTCAATTTAGAATTTATTGAGTTTTCTATATTAAGTGAAAAAATATCTTTAGCTCGAATGTAAAATAAAGTTTTTTTTAATATTTTAGGGCTACGAATATGAGTCATTTTAAAGATCTTTTCAAATTTTTGTGCAAAAGTTTCAACTCTTCCACATATTGTACCTTTATCAATAAATTGATAATTTTCTGAAAAAAAATAAAGAATATTTTTTAATTCTGAAAAATTATTTTTAGGTAAAATAAAATTATTTAATATTTTTGAGTTTTTAATATCAAATATATATTTTAAATTTTTTGTATAAAAAAATATAAAATCAGTATTTTTTATTAATAAACCTGACTCAGGTGCAACTAAAATATTTAAAAATGCTATTGATTTATTTTTATTAAATACAGATAAATTTCGATATTTTGTTTTTATATGAAAATTTTGAAACTTTCCTAAAGCAACAGAAATTTTACTATTATTTAATATTAAATTTGCATTTTTGTAAAGTTTTTTATAAATTAATTGTTCTTTAAAAATTTCACCATCAATTTCAGAATATATTGGAATTAGTTTTTTAATTCCTTTATTAGCTAAAATTTTAGCTGATATTTGATTTGCTAATTTTTCATTTTTTTTTATAAAATTATTTTTTTTTACAAAAAAATCATAATTTTTAGAAATATAAAAACTATTTAATCCTTTTTTCCAATGAAAAATTTCAATTTTTAAATTTTTTGTTAATTTAAAAATATTTTCACCAAAAGAACCTCTATTATATATTCCATCAAAATTTTGATAAAATAATACTTTTCCTGATAAAGGTAGAGAAAAAAAAGTAGAAGTTAATTTACCTCCAAAAACTCCTCCTGTATGAAATGTTCTCATTGTTAATTGTGTACCAGGCTCTCCAATAGATTGAGCAGCAATAATACCTACAGCTTCACCTAAGGATATATTATTTCCTTTTCCTAAATCCCAACCATAGCATTTTTGGCATAAGCTTGTAACGTCTTGGCAAGTAAAAGGAGATCTAATATTTAAAAAAAGATTTTTATTTTTTTGAGTAACTAAAAATTGAGCTAATTTTTTTGTTAAAATTTGATTTGATAAACTAGGAATAAATTTTAAAGAATTATTCGAATAGTTACAAACTGAATTTAAATATCTTCCTATCAAATTATTACAATTACTATTTTTAGAAATATCAATAATAAGTCCTTTTTTTGATTTACAATCTAGTTGACGTATAATAACATCTTGAGCTAAAAAAATAAGCCTTCTTGTTAAATATCCAGCTACAGCTGTCTTTAAAGCCGTATCAACAACACCTTTTCTTGCGCCATAAGCAGAAACAAGATAATCTACTGATGTTAAACCTTCTTTAAAATTATTTTTTATTGGAAATGAAATAACATTTCCTGCTTGATCTGTCATTAATCCTCTTAAACCAACAATTTGTTGAACTTGAGATATGTTGCCTCTTGCCCCTGAAAAAGCCATAATATATAAACTATTTGCTGGGTCATAATTTTTATAATAATCAAGTATTTCTTTTTTGATTTTTTCAGTAACTAAAAACCAATGGTTTAAAATATCTTGAAATCTTTCAGAGTCAGAAATAAAACCAGTAATATATTTTTTATTTATTGATGCTATATATTCATTTGAATTTTCTTTAATTTTTTTTTTTCCTTCAGGGCTTTTTAAATCTTCTAATCCAATAGAAATTCCAGAACTTGTTGCATAAAAAAAACCAAAAGCTTTTAAAGAATCAAGCATTTGTGATGCTATAATGTTACCAAAATTTAAAAAGGTTTGTTTAACTATTTTTTCTAAAATATTTTTTTTTAAAGCTACTGTTAATACCATAAATTTTATATAAAATGTTTAAATGTTGTATTTAATAAAAGTCTTCCTGGGGTTGTATTTAAAAAAAATTCAGATATTTTATATTTAAATAAATTTATTTTAATTGCTAAAAATATCCCAACATTTGTAAATAATAAAATATTTGTATTATTTAATTTTAACGTTTTAAAAATTTTTAATTTTTGAGCAAAAATTTTAGAAAAATATAAAAATAATTTTTTTTTTTTTATTTTAATTTTTAAGTTTGTTAAAGGATATCTTATATAAATAGAAGTATGAATTGATATTTTTTTTTGATAAAAAATATTAAGAGCTTCCTCTTCAGTAGAAAAACAAAAATTAGTAAAATTTTTATGTGCTAATAAAAATAAAGATAAATAATAGCATCCTATTATCATATCTTGGCTTGGTTTTAAAATAGGGTTACCGTTAGAAGGCGAAAGAAGATTAAATGATGGTCGCATCATAACTTGAGCTTCTAATTGCGCTGTGTTATATAATGGTAAATGAATTCCCATTTGATCCCCATCAAAATCGGCATTAAAACCAGTACAAAGTAAAGGATGTAATAAAATTGCTTTTGATGGTACTAAAATTGGAGAAAATGCTTGAATTCCAAACTTATGTAAAGTTGGAGCTCGGTTAAGTAATAATGAAAAATTTTCTATTAATTTTTCTAATAGCTTCCAAACAAAAAGCGGTTTTTCAATTAATATATATTTTAAAAACATTCTATGTTTAAGTTTTTTTTTCAGTTTACTTTTTGCTAACATATTAAGTAAATATGGATTAAAAAGCTCAGCTGCTATATTATATGGAAGTCCAAATTCATTAAGTTGAAGATCTGGCTCAACAACAATTACAGATCTTCCGGAATAATCAACACGTTTTCCTAAAAGATTTTGTCTAAAACGGCCAAATTTTCCTTCTAGTACTTCAGTTAAACTTTTTAAAGGTCTATTATTTGAACTTAAAATATGATTCTCAGGCAATTTTGAATTATCTATTAAAGCATCTGTTCCATATTGAATAAGACGTTTTTGATGAAAAGCTAAATAGTCACTTTTAAGATTGTATTTTTTCATAAAAGTTTTATATTTTGCAATTCTTTCAAAAATTTCAATATAAAAATTATTTGCATCTGCAGAAATAACTTTACTATTTTCAGTTTGAACTAAAGGTCGAAGACTTGGAGGTAAAACAGGTAGAACTGTTAAAATCATCCACTCCATTTTAATATCTGTTGAAAAAAAGCTCTCAAGAAGTCTAAGTATGCGAAAATTGTTAAAATTTTTAGGGGTTTTATTTCTTAACCAATTAATTTTATCTTCTAAAGAATTAGCTAATGCTCTTAAAATATTTAAAATTTCTTCAGCGCCTTCAGGGTTATAAGTGTTGTCAATATTAGTATCTTTTTTTTTTTTTAAATAATTTTTTTCAAGTTGTTTTAATTGCTCTCTTCTAGATAGAAATGGCTTTGGAGCTAATAATTTTATTTTTTCATCCATTAGATTGTCAGGTTCATCTTCTTTTTTATATTCATAATAATAAATCATTTTTTCAAGTATCTTATCACTTAAGAAAGGATTAACTAATCGTAAACATATTTTTAAAAAGGCAGGATTATTTTTAAAATACCAAAAATGAGCAACGGGCGTTGGTAATTTAATATAACCCATTTTATAGCGTCTTATTCTTGATTCCGTAACTTGAACTCCACAAATAGCACAAATTTTTGATAAAAAAATACCTGAATATTGTCCACATCTACATCTCCAATTTGAAATTGGTCCAAAAATTTTTTGACAAAAAAGACCTCCTGTTATTGGCACTTTAGTTTTGCTATGTAATGTTTCTAATTTTAAAACTTCTCCTACAATTTCACCAGTAGGTAATTTTTTTTGGCACCATGATTTTATTTTTTTCGGTGATGCCAACATAATACGAATAAAATCAAATGAATTAATTTCAGTATTAATTTTTTTTAAATTTTTTTCGAGTTGTTTTAAATTAAAATTTTTATTCATAAAAGCTTAAATTTTAAAATTTAAAAAATTTTTAAGAAATGATTGTGAATATTGATATTTTTTTAAAAAATAAAGTTTAGATTTTAATTTTTTTTTTTTTTTATTTTTTTCGAGTTTATATTTTTTTAACTTTTGCAAAATTAATTTTTGAAATTTTATCTTTTCTATTAAAGCTTTTAAATCTAATCGTGCTTCAATTTTTTTAAAAAAATTGTCTTTATTTAAATATAATTTAGGTTTTTTTTCTACAAATAATTCAATTTTTTCAGGATTGAAATCAAGACCTAAAGCATTAAGTTCTCTAATTAGCATAAGAAAAGTTTCACCTATACCTAGACTTGGTTGTCGTTTTAAATTATTCGTTGCTATTGATATATAAAAATCATTTCTTGAATTAATATCATCAGATTTTAAACTAAAAAGTTCATGTAAAATAAAAGCAGAGCCAAAACCTTGTAAAGCCCAACTTTCCATTTCACCAAAACGTTGGCCCCCTTCTGAAGCTTTTCCAGCAAGTGGTTGCTGTGTTATTGATGAATATGGCCCTACTCCACGAGCATGCTCTTTATTTGAAACTAAATGTGAAAGCTTAACAATATAGCTTTTACCTACTAATATTGGGTTATCAAAAAATTCGCCTGTTCGGCCATCTTTTAATAAAATTTTACCGGGATAAGCTAATGAAAAAAGCCAATTTTTTTGAGTAACAATTCGTGCTTCTTTTAACTTTTGAAGAACTAAACAGCGCGAAGCTTCTTTACCAAAAATTTCATCAAATGGCGTTACTTTAAATCGTTTTCCTAAATTAAAGCCTGCAAAACCTAAAAGTGTTTCAAAAACTTGACCAACATTCATTCTTGAAGGAACACCTAATGGATTAAAAATAATATCTATAGGTAGCCCATCTTCTAAAAAAGGCATATCTTGCTGAGGTACAATTTTAGAAATAACACCTTTATTTCCATGTCGTCCTGCAAGTTTATCTCCAATTTCAATTTTTTTGATTTGTGCAATAAAAATTTTTATTTTTTTTAAAGGTATTTTAAAATCTTGAATATTATTACTTGTATTTTCGCTATTGTTAGCTTTTTCTTCAAAAAAATTTAAATCTAAAACACGACCTTCTAAATATGGAGGAACTTTAAATGAAAAATCTTCATAGTTTTCATTTTCAGTACATTTATGAATTAATTTTAGTTTTTGTAATCGTGTATTACTTTTTAAGCCTCGAACAGTTACTTTTGCAACTAAAATTTCACCTGGATAAACATATGATCCTTTTTTTATAATACTTTCACTATTTAAATTTCTTGCTTCAAAATTTGTTAAATGAAAATGAGTTAAATAAGTATAATTTGGTATAATATCTTCACTTTCTCCATAAAGATCTTCTTCTAATGGTAATTTAGCAAGTTCTTTTAAAGTTGGTTTTTTAGGTTTTTTTTTTTCTAGTTTTTTTTTTAGTTTTTTTTTATTAAAAGAAATTTTTTCTTTTTTTATAAATTCATTGAAAAATGATAAAATATTTTTTTTCAGTTTTAATTCTATTTCAATAAAATTTTCTATTAGTAAAGAAAACATTTCACGAATTTTATATTTTACGTTTTTATCATTAAAATTTATAGAAGCTTCTAACACATTATCACTTAAAAGATATGTGATAATTTGAATAATTAAATCATATGATAATTTTGTGAAATTTAAGTTACGTTGAATATATTCAAAAAGAGCTTCTTTTTTTTCTAGAGGGGTTACACGAGAATTTTTGAAAAAATTTTCTTCTAAATGTGTTTGATATTCTTCAATTTGTATTGATGTTAATACATTTTCATGAACTAATCTTTCATTAATAACAATAGCATCTTCAAAATTATATCCATCCCACGGCATATATGCTATAAGTAAATTTTTTCCAATAGCATATTCTCCATCTATTGTGCCATTTGCATCAGCAATTATTTGGCCTGAAAAAATTTGCTCACCAGGCCATACGCAAGCTTGCTGAGTTATACTTGTATCTTGGTTAGATCTAGAATATTTTTGTAATTCATAAATTAATCTTTGAAAAGATAAATCTTCGATAATAATATTTTGATTATTTACTTTATAAACAATACCTTCCGTATAGCTTGATATAATAAAACCAGAATCTTGTATTACAGATGATTCAAAACCTGTTCCTACAATTGCTTTTTGACAAAAAATCAAAGGTGTCGCTTGTCTTTGCATATTTGCACCCATAAGGCCTCTATTTGCGTCATTATGCTCAATAAAAGGTACAAGATTTGTTGAAATAGATAAAAGTTGATTTGGAGCTAAACTTGTAAAACAAATATTTCGTTTTTGTAATGAAGATAAAAATATATCTTTTTTTATTAAAATGTTATCTTGTGCTACAAGCGAATTTGAATTATTAATACAAAAATCACCAAAGGCAATATCAATGCATGATTCTAAGCCAGGATCTAAATATTCAGCAGGTTGCTCTTTAATAATTTTAGCATTAGTTGTTTCAAAAAAAGGTGCTTCTATAATACCATTTTGATTAAATCGTGAAAAAATTGCTAATGAGCTTACTAATCCTGCAGATTCACCTTCAGGTGTTTCAACAGGGCATAGGCGTGCATATTGACTTGGGTGAATATCTCTAATCATATCACTAATATTATCTCTTTCAAGACCATTTGGTCCAAAAACAGAAATTCGTCGCTTGTGAGCAATTTCAGCTAAAGCATTTGTTTCATCCATATATTGTGAAATTTGGCTTATTTTAAAAAAGTCTAAAAAATTCGCCCAAATTGCTTGAGTATTTGAATATAAAATATTTTCAAAATTTTGTAATTTAAATGCATTTTTTTTTTTTTTATAATCAATAATTTTATCTTCAATTTCAAAAAATTCTAAATCAGCAAGTGCTGTAAAATATCCAACACGAAATAAATTTTGTAGAATTTCACCAACAGGGCGTATTTGTTTATTTTTTAAATGATCAATATCATCTTCAGCTATTCCAAAAAATTTTAATGCTATTATATTTTTTAAGATAAAAATAAAATCAAGACCTGTTAAATAAGTAACAGATTCTGGAATATCTTGTAACATTTTTTGATTAATATTATTTCGACCTATTTTTCCAATTGAAAAACATCCAACTCTAGTATCGAAAAAACGAGAATCTATAATATCTTCAATTTCTTCAGTAGAATTTAATTTTTCAAAATCTGTTTTTTTTAGAAATTTTTTTAATAAAAGATTTTCTGTATCAGTTAAGCAAGCTGCTAATTCTAAAAAGGAAATTCCAAAATATTTTAAAAATGAAAAAATAGAAATTTCTTGTTTTTCTAATATTTCTTCTTCATTTGTATCAAGTTCCCATTCTCGATAATGTTTTTTTAATTCTTCTTCTTTTTTTTCAAAAACGGTTTTTCCAATAAGATCTGTTACATCAACAGAAAAATTAAATTTTTTTTTTAATGAAAGTAAATTAAATTTTGTCCAAAGACCATTATCAGAAATAATAGTTGCTGTACAAATTTTTTCAGCGGTAATAGCATTTATTTCTTTTCTAAAATATATTCCAGGTGATCGAGTAATTTGATTTACAATTATTCTTTCACAACCTGCAATTAAAAACGTCCCATGCTCTGTTATTAATGGTATTTCTGATAAAAAAATATCACCAGCACAATAAGTTATTTTAAAATTATCATTTTTTTTATAGTTTTTTTTAGAAACCATAGATAATTTTTCAAGATCTTTAAAATTTAAATCATTTTCAATTTCATTTATAATGTCTAAATTATTTAAATTTTGCTCACTTATATCATCTTTAAAAGGTAATGAAAAATTTGTATTTGCTTGTTCTTTTATCGAATAAAAAATAGGTAAATACGCTTCAACAGAATAGGTTGCATTATTTTCAATAAATGTTCTAAGATCTTCTTCTGGAAAACGTAATTTTATATTCGTAGTAGAAAGAAAAATTTTATAATCTAAATATTTTATTTTATTTTTATGTTTTTTTTTTTTTTTTACAATAGTTTTTGTTTTTAAAGATTTTTCATCCTTTAATAAGGGTTCTATTATTGAGTTTAGTTCATTAATTAAAAATTTGTAATAGCTAATACGCTGTGTGTCAGCTAGATCCCCAAGATTATTAACAAAAATATTGTTCATATTTTTAAGCTTAAATTAATAAATAAAAAAATTTAATTTTATAATAAATTTAAAATATAAAAAAGCTTGATTTTTTTTTTATAAATATTATTTTTTTTATATAATTTTTTTTTTAAACTTTTATCAAATAAACTAGTTAAATTTTTAATATTTTTAAAAATTAAAGATTTTAAATTTATCTTAATTTCATTTTTAAAAATGCGATTAAAATAAAAATATGTTATAATTTGTTTAAATAATTTTTTTCCTATAAATTTAATATTTAATTTATAATTTTGATTTAAAAATTTATTACGTAAATTTTGAATAATATTTTTTATATTAGTTTTTTTTTGTATTATTTGCATATATTTTATTTTGTTATAATTAATATAATTAATCTATTTATAAAAAAGATATATGTCAAAATCAAAAAGTTCTAGAGTTAATATAACACTTGAATGTCTTAATTGTAGAGATTTTTTAAATGCTAAAAAAAAAGGAGTTTCACAATATTTAACATCTAAAAATAAAAAAAATAATCCTCTTAATTTAGAGTTATTAAAATATTGTAAATTTTGCCAAATACATACATTTCATAAAGAAATTAAATAAAAATTTTATGACTTTAAAAAAGAATAAACAATCTTATCAAAATAATGTAGAAAAAATAAAAAAAATAACAAAATTTGATAAATATTTAACATCAACTTATGGTTATCATTTATATTTTTTAGAAAAAAAACTTACATTAGCTAATAATTTATTTTTTTTAAAATATTTTATAGATGAATATGGAAAAATAAAACCTAAAGCAGAAACAGGATTAAAAGAATGTTTACAAAAAAAAATTGCAAAACTTTGTAAGTTAAGTCGTATAAAAAAACTTTTACCATATATAATTTCATTAAATGAAAAGTTAACTAATTAAATCTAATTCTTTTTAAAACACGCCTGTTGCTTAGTGGTCGATAGCATTGGACTCATAATCCAATTTCTTAATGGACATCACTGGTTCGAATCCAGTCAGGCGTAAATTTTTATTATTTAAAATTTTTTTAAAAAATATAATTTAGCACGTTTTGTTTTTATAGCATTTTTTAGCAATTTAATTTGTATTTTTGGAGAATTAATAAAAAAATTATGATTTAGTATAAGCTCTTTTGATTTTTGTCTTATTGTTATACTTTTTTTTAAATTTTTATTTTTTATTGCAATAAGAGTACCAGAAAAAAAAGTATTACGTTCAGTTTCTAAATTTTGTTTTTGAAAACAAATTTTTAGTAAATCACCAATATGTAAAATTGGATAATATTTTTTATATTTTTGTTCTATAAAATTAAGCAATTTATTT